>ERZ1046148.49-NODE-49-length-66791-cov-11.688069_pt1 | contig 66791 bp, 53 predicted proteins | sample MGYA00383090_ERZ1046148 | MGnify/ENA primary metagenome ERZ1046148 (study PRJEB29581, sample SAMEA5548360) | metagenome | biome: marine; feature: coastal; material: water | depth 25 m | study: Short-term variability in the microbial, nano- and picoplankton dynamics... | reverse complement strand
TAGAGGAGGGGGGTCCTTAATGCTACTTACTACAGACATATCATTTCCATGAAATTGCAAGGGGTTATCCGAAATCCCTATCTATTTTATTTTCCAATACAAAGGGGATTCAGTGGGCCGATACAGACGCTACCCATGTGCATTAAAGCGGCACCCTCGTCAACACTGCCTTCGAGTCACCGTTGTAAGTGTCTGCTACTACACGATGGCCACGAATTGATTGTTGCAAGAATCAGAACAATTCCTTCGAGATTTGTTTGTAGGCACTGCGTTGTTTTTCCGACTTTAGTGCCATCCTTCCCAGCTTGTTTACTGCGGTCCTGTTTGTAGATCTAACTCCTGTCTTGACATCTTCAATAAGGCGTTCCCACCCATTTTCCCGAGTAAAAAGAACATCATTCGGTAAGAGAATTAGTGCTTTTTTGTATTCGAGTAAAACATCGACCACGGTCTTTGCTTCCCAATTCATAGGTTTACCGAATGTGGAAGTTGTTGGAAAACCTTCAAACTCAAGTAATTTAGTAATTTCTCTCTGTATTTCCACATTTAATTCTAACAATGAATATCCGAAGATTACACTTCTTCCGCACAACCCAGTCATTACAATTCCAAGAACAAGTGGGCTTTTAGATTCCTGATTGCCAATGTAAATGATGGGATATACTAATTTTGAGTTCGTACGTTTACCGTTAGAGAAGGCACCGGGTCTCTTGATTTCTTGATGCTCAGACTCACTAGATAGATGGATAATTTGAGCTTGAACGCATTGCTCAATATTGATTTCAAAATTTAACCCTTCGTCTTCGTTTGATTTTAATGATTCTTTAGACATGTTTTGTTCTCTCCATTTCATTCGACAAATAACAAATTTATCACTAGTAAATAGTGCTTTATCCTATATAAAGTTACCTCTAGGAATAGATCCTGAAATAATACCAATTTGTCCATTATGGTTCGGCTTCATTGGGAAGAGTTGTGTTCAATAACTATCGGCATAATGAGTATTTATGGACGGAGGTGAGCCAGTTGCTATTGGCGAATTTGTCCAGTCCTTACGCAATCGCTTACGCTCTGATGAACGAAATAGAAACTGTTTGGTTCGGGGAGAAATTCGACAATGGAAAGCCTATCCGTCTGGACACACTTACTTCAGCTTGAGAGATGATAATGGCCAAATCAGCGCTGTCATCTGGAAAGGGCGCTGCAGAATTCCATCTGAAATCGAAGAAGGGCAGGAAGTCATTGTCTTAGGGAATGTTGACGTTTATGCTGGTCGCGGTCAGTTACAACTCATTGTTGAGCGCATTGAACCGATTCGTAAAATCGGAGCGCTGGAACAGGAACGCCAGAAGTTGTTAGCAACTTTGCAAATGGAAGGAGTACTTGATCGAGAAAAGAAAACTCTTCCACTCTTTCCAAAGCATCTTGCTCTTATTACTGGAAAAGATTCCGCAGCTCTCGCTGATATGCTTCGTCTCTCTGAAACACGATGGCCTGGCTTGAGAAGGACTGTTATTGGCGTAACTGTTCAAGGTGAAAGAGCGGTTGAAGAGATTACTCGTGGACTCGCTGTTGCAAGACATCTAAGTCGTAAGGAGTATGCTGAACAGACTGGAATGCCTCCTGTCGATGTTGTCATTGTTGGAAGAGGAGGAGGCTCTCCAGAAGATTTGTGGGCGTTCAATCTCGAACCTGTAGCACGTGCTTTGTCAACTATGCCTATTCCTGTTATCTCTGCAGTTGGGCACGAATCTGACCTACTCGTCAGCGATGTAGTTGCTGATATTCGTGCTTCGACGCCAAGCCATGCCATCGAATTAGCAGTTCCAATTCTTGATGATGTCCTTTCCTTGATGGTGGATATAGAAGACCGACTGCACAGAGGTTCGATTCGGAGATTTGGTGAGGAAAATTTACGATTACAACAATTACAATTGCGCTTACGTTTAGCTCCATCAAAGGGTCTAGACAATGCTGTACGTCATTTGGAACGACTTGGTAATGATCTCAACGGTTTTGTCCAATCGACAATTCAAGCCAACAAGCAAAGATTAGCTATGCTCGAAGGAACTCTTCTAGCCGCACATCCACAGCGGGTCTTGGAACGAGGATACTTGATGACAACCAATGAGAAAGGCGAAGTGGTTGCAAAGGTTACAGATTTAACAGCAGGAGAAACTGTTTCTCTGCATTTTGCAGATGGTACAGCAGACGCAAACATTGACAATATACAACAAAGAGAGGAATAATAATGACAGAACAAACCTATTCAGATGCGCTACGACGATTGGAATCCATTGTTGCTGAACTTGAACGTGGAGGCATGGATTTAGAAGCCACATTGAAGCGCTTTGAGGAAGGTTCTGCTCTGCTTGAACGCTGTCAAGGTGAACTCAAAGAAGCCGAAGGGCGATTAGAAAAATTACGTCTAGAAGATGCAGAAGCAATGGTTGAAGAGGCGAAGAAGGAATGAATAAACTGCAGACGAAGATTCAACGTCGCCTCGTAAAAGCGATGGGAACATGGCGAGATCCACATATGACAAAGCCGCTACTCGAATCAGAGAATGTTCAATCAATCGACATTTCCGAAGAAGGGAATGTCCAAATTAAGTTTCGACCTTCACGACCTCATTGTCCATGTTGTCTCATCGATGCTAAAAACTTGAAACTCCACTTAGAAGGAACAAAGGGTGTTCAATCGATTCATCTTGAAATCGTTGATGTTCCAGCATCTGAACGTTGGTCAAGATTGGTCAATGATTGACGCCATTGTAAGAAGAAGTAAGCTGGTACAGTCCAGCCCCCTACTGAGATCACCCATGTTAGGATTGAGCCAATAACAAATCCATACAATGGGAAAAGCCACATTGCAACTATCGCATAGACTGCAACACTCGCTCCACCCAACATCATTGGCCCTGCAGCTCCTTGAGGAACATCTTGCCCCTGAGAGAGCCAAAGAGCGACCATTGATGTCAAAAATATAGCAGGAAAAGTACTGACTAATCCAGAAATCATCGCATAGGATAGGCTTGACAGCCAAACTGCACATCCAATAGCCAGCGCTGCAGCACTACCTCGTGCTACAAGCACAAGTGGACGTACTCGATGCTTTCCTTTCGGAGCATGCACCGTTGTCCATGTGCTCCATATCCCGAGTAAAACCAATATCAAGAGGAGAAGAAGACCAAACGACAACTCACTCAATCCATTGTCTTGAACCAAATCTGCACCATAGAGGCCAATTGTTCCAACCAAAGCCCAAACCAGAAGAGAGAGAATCATTGTCGTCATCAGTCCCGTACCGAAGCGTGTTGGTACCTTCATCCACACCAAAAGAAAGAGAGCATTTACCAACATTCCAAGAGGGACGACTGACATTGCTCGATCAAATTCTGAACCTGAAGACATGCTGTACATCCCTATAGCTGCGGGAACGATTGTTGTAGGAACAGTCGCTAGAACACCTCCTGTTCTTCCTCCAAACTTTTCGATTGCTACGGTTACTAATGTAGCAACTACTCCTGCAAAGAAAGCAGAGAGAAGGATTGATGAGAGTAACATATCACTCAAACGGATCAATGTTTACAATTTGCTCAATGTCGATTCGCGGATAACCACGCTCTCGAGCATTGTCTGCGGCTTTCATCAGCATTCTGCGAATCCATCCAAACGCCATTAGTGCACTGAGTCGATTAACTGAATCGATGAAATGCATCGGATCTCTCCCAAGATTTGCATGCTTGCGGATATCGGATTCAAGTTCTGAGACCATATCTCCGTATGTGTAGAGCAAATCTTGAGCGGCTTCATCAGTGATGGCCATTTTTGCATGAGTGCGAGACATTGACTTCACGTGCGGAATTGTAATCAATCCACCACCTTGAACTTGGATGCCTTCTTCTTCGGCCTCTTCTGCATCTTCTTCACTGGCTGATTCGCCCTTGCCCATTGAGTTTAATGCAAGTTGAAGATGTCGTGGCTTGATGGTCGCAACGCGATCTCTTGATGCTGCTTCTTCGCAATTTCTCATAAGACGTGCAAGGAATTTTTCGATGTATTCAATTCCACCTTGAACTGCTGCTGAGCCAACGGACTCAACTTGTTCCAATCGATCGATCATCAGTTCTCTTGTTCGATTGTAATTCAGTCGTGTTCGATTTGAATCATCCAGAGTCTTTCGCTCAGGATCATTTTCGAGTGTCGCTTGTTCCATAGAAGGGACAAGTGAATCGAGTTCAGAGCAAACAAGGCCAACAAGTGATTCTTTTACTGCACCAGATATACGCATCGTTGTAAATGTCGATGCTACTGAACCGATGTGACTAGGTGCGTAGGGCTTTGCCGGCATATCACAGGCTACCTTTCCACCTCTTTGAACACACCGTGATGAATGGCTCTTACCATTCAGTCAACCATGGCCATGCGCCATCGGCTGTTACTGGACGCATACCATCCTCATCACGAATCCACGTATCTTCAGACCCAATACTTCCATCTGCATGGACGACCTTTGGCTCAATAGCCATCGTCCCTCCAATAGGCAATGGACGGTCGAATCCTGCGGCGACAACAGGAGATTCATCCAATTGCAAACCTACTGAGTGACCTAAGAATTTTGATTGGTCAGGAACCATGCCCATGAGGTGATCTTGATGGCCGAGTTCATGTGCTAATGCCTGGCCTTCAACCCAAGCATCACTGCATAGTCCACCTTCATCGAGAACACCCACAACTGTATCTTTGACAGCCAACATATCTTCCAAACGTTGATGCCATTCTTGAGAAAGAGAACCGAGAGAAAACATTCGAGTCATGTCAACAACATAGCCTCGATGGACGTGAACGAGGTCAACAAGTACTGGCTCATTTTTCTTTATTTTATTGAATCCAGACCCCATGCCTGCAAGTGGATGTGGGCCTGCTCCTCCAACAGCTGAATCAAAGAAGGAAGGAATGCCACCTGCTCTTCCAGAGACGATGACGCCTCGATTGCATTGTAATGGGAATCGGCGCATCTGAACTTGGCCTCCAAATCCTTCACTGCGGCTGATGGCTTCTGCTGCTGCAACCAAGTCGAGTTCAGTCATGCCTTCTCCGCCAAGTCTCGAAACAGCATCAAACATTCTCATCTGAACTTCTGCTGCTGCTTCCATCTGTTCTTGTTCCCAAGATGACTTGACTTCTCTCAATCGATGAATGACGGAAGTCGCATCACTGCATGTTCCAAGAGAGGATAGTGCGTTAGAAAATCGATTCGCAAATGTGGTTGGCAGTTCACCAAATTGTAATGCTGGAGCTTCTGTGACTCCTCTTGATTGTAATGTTTCACTCAGAAGACTCAATCGTGGGAATGCTTCGATACTGAAGGGAGCATTGTCATCTCCAGCTTCATGTTGTGCACGCTGAAGAGATCGACGGACATAGAATACTGGCCCATCGCCACCTGTTTGGGTACTACCACCTGCTGCTTGCGCTGGCACGAACATAGAGCCATCTTGCCGACCACCTGCGAAATAGTACAGATCAATGGGGTGCTGAATCAGTACACCAGGAAGTGAGGATGCTCGCAAGGCAACGGCTAGAGCGTTCAATCTCTGCTCTAGTTCCGAAACCGGTACACGCCAATCCTCGCCTTCGGGACCAGATAATGCAGATGAATCCCAATCGGGCATGATACGGCTTCTCGTTCGTTATTCAAAACCACTACGCTTGAATTCTTCAAGAAGAAGGTGTTTCAACTTCTGGAATCAATGCTGGTTCTGTGTTCAGAATCCGTTCATCGGCTATTGTACAGTATTCTTCTGAAAGATCCATGCCAACAAACACTCTTCCTGATTGTTTGGCTGCAACGCAGGTTGTCCCTGAACCATTGAACGGATCGAACACAACATCTCCTGCAAAGGTGTACATCTCAATACAGCGGCGAGGTAACTCGACTGGGAATGGAGCTGGATGATTGACCCGACTTGCTCGTTCCGTTGCAAACCTCCAAATTGATTTGGTCTGTTCAATGAAATCACGCTTCTCTATTGTATCGATACGTCCTTCAGCACGCTCTTTCTTCGAACGAGGCAGCTTGTAATCACCTTTTGAGAACACAAGGAGATATTCATGTATATCACGAAGGCAAGGATTAGAAGCACTCTGAAAAGAACCCCATGCACAGGATGAACCGGCACTTGCAGATTTGTCCCAAATGATCTCTCCACGCATAAGGAAGCCCAATTCAATCATCATGCTATTGATGTATGTTGAAAGTGGAATATACGGCTTCCTGCCAAGGTTTGCTACGTTAACAACCATCCTTCCACCAGGCGATAGGACTCGATAACACTCTGCAAAAACGTCGTGTAAAAGCTTGAGATATTCGTCGAGTGTTAAATCTTCATCATAGGCCTTTGAAGCATTGTATGGAGGAGATGTTACCACCAATTGTACACAATTATCTGGTAATGGGTTTTCTCTTGCATCACCAGTAAGGACAACATTATGGAACGTTTCTGGCAAGTCTTGAGGCTCGCCAACATCTCTTTGTGAGGCTATACCTTTGTTGATTCGACTGTTGTAATAGGTCGATGCATCATGGCTTTCTCTGCGAGATACACCAAATGCTGAAGTCGATGTTTTTGCTCTTTTACGAGCCCCATCGAATCCTTCCTTTTTCGGCTTTTCGCCACCCATTGCCAAGCAACGGGTTCGACTCGGTTATGACCTTTCGCGCCAAACATATGCCATGGACGCGCGTTTACAAGGTTTGAACAAAATCCCAATAATGCTTGGGACTGACTTTAATTTTCCCAAAGAGTCCAACTTTCTTCAGGAGCGTATCTGTAATGCCATGTTCCTGAACTCACTGGCCATTCAATCCAGTAGGTTCCTTTGTCATCCAAATCACCCAGTGAATTGACTGGTGGAGATGCCGAAGGATTCAGTTCATCCACATCTGATGTCATTGCTAACTTTTCCTCGAGAAGACTTGTGCGCTCGTTGGTATCAATGACCTGAGATAAGCCGAAATACGTGTCGCTATGAGCGATTTTATACAATTCACTCGACGTTGAACTCTGAAGTTCTTCAATCAAAACAAGGAGTTTTTCGCGAGTTTCTCTCCTGATTTCATTATTCGTAAATCGAGCAGTTAGGTCTGCTTTCAGATTGCCTAACTCTTCGGCGAATTCCTGCGGATCATCATAGTAGGCTTGAACCAAGGATTGGAGATAAGTCAATTCATTACGTTCTTCTTTGGAAAGCTTGGAATTCTTACGAAGAACTTGTACCCAGCGGAAAGTATCTGGAAGGACTGCTGCTACTGCATTCGTTTGAAGTAAGGTAAACACAGCGAGAAGAATCGCCCCTACACCAACTGAGGTTGTTACGGGATCAGCGTTGCCTGAAAAGAACGCCTCGAACCCAGAAGAAGGTTCGTTATCCTCTTGCGTTTCTTCAACTTCACAACCATCAGCATCGACAACTACACCCGATGAAGTTGCAGGACAATCGTCTTCGATGTCAGGAACACCATCGCCATCAGTATCGAGAGGTGTTTGAGTTTCGTTCTCATCATCTGTTTCATTCGTTTCTGGTTGCTGGAACTGATCTGGAATTCCATTTCCGTCATTATCGACACAACCGTAGAAACCATTTGCAGTCGAGTTACCAAAGGTATCTGGACAATGATCAGCCTGTACCGCTCCAATGACGAAGACACCAGGCCATTCTGAGTCCCGAGTTTCGTTCCATTCAGAGTCGCCCCAGTTGTCCCCATAACCATCCTCATCAGAATCCTGCCATTGGGTTGAATCAAGTGGGAATGTATCCTGTGTATCCGGATAACCATCACCATCAGAATCCAACTGCGCTAATGAACATCCGTTCCCATCGACTTCCGCGTCTTGAATTGTGTTTGAACAAAGGTCGTTGACATCATCCACGCCGTCAGCATCACTATCCAATGATTTACTCGAATCATTTGGGAAAGCATCGCTATTATCTCCAACTCCATCGCCATCTGAATCGAGATGTTCGAATGCATTTTGTGGGAAAGCATCGCTATTATCGCCAACACCATCGCCATCACTGTCAGCGGTCTCAGCTGGATTATTCGGGAATGCATCGGAATTATCGCCGACGCCATCACTATCAGAATCAAACTGCTCCAAGGCGTTCATAGGGAAGGCGTCACTATTGTCGCCTACGCCATCGTCATCGCTATCTTCAGTCTCGCTAGAATCGTTCGGGAAGGCATCAGCATTGTTGCCAACACCGTCTCCGTCAGTATCCGCCCATTCGAGAACATCGTTCGGGAAGGCATCACCTGAATTGCTGTAGCCATCGCCATCATCATCTGGACACCCGTTTTGATCTTGAGTGGAAGTACCTGCTACATCTGGACAATCATCGTTTGCGTTTGGAATGCTATCGCCATCCAAATCGTTTTGATCAATAAATTCGAACGTTGAGGAAAGTTGATGCTCGACTCCCTCATGATCGATCAGTGAGATTGAGACAGTTCCAGAATTTGCAACTGTGGGCGTGGTGAATTGAATGGTCGAATCATCGATAACGTCACCTGTTACCGAACCCAATTGACCAAACTTGACTGTGATTTCATTTGTCATACTCACTCCAGTCGATTTTGTCGTATACTTCAGAACCTCAGCTGTATCATCGTTGAAGGCAACGTGCATGATTCCATTTTCATCAATGAAAATTGAATTTCCTTCACCAACATCTGCATTATTGGCAATCGTACTGACTTCCCAATCGGAGATTGTCGGGTCGATTGTTGCGTATTTCAAATTACCACCAGACCACGTGTGGTAGACGATGTGTGGTTGATTCGCAGCATCCACTGCGATTGAAGGGTCGCGACCCGTGTGCCCAGATGAATCAAGAATATCCGTATTCCATCCACTGCTTGGGCTTCCCGTTGAATACCTCAAATCATAATTTTCATCATCGAAATGAGCGATATGAAACTGCCCTTCTTGGTCCACTGCCATCGAGGTCATGTATCCAGGATACATCTGAGATGACCCTGTTTCGACTAAATAGGTATCCCAAGAGCCGCTTTTGTCCGTTGCGAACATCAATTTCGAGGAGCTGCGGTCTTGATATGCGATGTAGATGTTATCGTTCTCATCAATCACAATCGCAGACTCACAACCCCGATTGTTTCCCGACTCAACAGTGTCATATGTCCAAGCGGTTCCGGTGTATGAGGCTATACGAAGTCCATTTCCGCATTGATCTGCTCCGTTGGCAGCATAGGAGATATGTGGGTTGTTGTTTGAGTCGACTGCAATACCAATTGGTCCGAAGTGCGCAGAGTTTGAAACTGTATAATCAGTCCAAGAAGTTCCATCATAGTTCATGTAAACAAGCGTTTCAGCCCAACTAGTGTATGTTGAATAGGCCAAGTGTATGTGGTCATTACCATCAATGGCCATGTGAATGTCCCAACAATACGTGTTCCCACAATCGTTAATTTTCATTGAATTCCAACCAGACCCGTCATTGACGCTATGTCGGATTTGGTAACTTTCTGCCTTGATTTGGACGACGTGAATGTGTCCGTTTGAATCAACGCCGATGGCATTCCATCGACCTGCTTGGCTACTCATATCCAAATTTGACGACGCCCATTGGTGATTGATTCCATCGTACGTCACGTTTGTCTCATCAAGGTCAGAAAAACCATTCCCAGTAATGGTAACTTCCTCTCCGCCAGTCATCCAACCCAAACTGTCTGAGAGAGAGGTTTGGAGAGGGCTTGAATGCTGAATCTCATTCCACTCTGCTTCAAGAGTGGTTTGTTGTGTAATTACAGGAGATGCAAAAACTGCGAGAAGTAATGCAATTACCAGTAATACTCGCATGGTTTTCGCTATCTCTTAGTCTTAAAATATTCTTTGGTAACAAGTCTGTTACCTATGGGAGCGTGAAGACTCTAACGTTCGGATTAAAATTCGGATATTCATCACATCACTCAAGAACTGGGTTCACTTGGAAGAACCATGGCGAACGTCCTAACATTGGACAATATCAACGTCGAAGGCAAGACTGTGCTCTTGCGCGTTGATATCAACAGCCCTCTTGATCCTGCAACAAAGTCGTTTCTTGATGATACAAGAATTCGAGCCATTCTTCCAACCTTGAACCGATTATCAAAGGCAAAGACGGTCCTCATTGCCCACCAATCCAGACCTGGAAAGAACGATTTCACCAGTACACTTGGTCACGCTCGTGAACTTGGACGATTATTGGGGCGCTCAATCCGTTGGGTTGAAGATATTCATGGCGCAAAGGCAATGGCGGCTATTGAGGATATGAAGATAGGTGATATCCTCATGTTGAATAACATTCGAATGGATCCTGAAGAAGTGAATCGAAAAGGCGATGCTCTTGCTCTTTCTGAAACACAATTGGTTCAAGATTTGGCAAGTGTTGCGGACGTCTTCGTAAACGACGCATTTGCATGCGCCCATCGCTCCAGCCCAAGCATTGTGGGCTTTGCACACCATCTACCATGTGTAGCTGGAGAATTAATGTCTCACGAAATTCGGCAAATCGATCTAGCACTTGAATCTCCAAAGAGGCCATGTGTCGCTGTTCTTGGAGGCATAAAAGTCGATGATAGCATCGAAGTGGCTCACAATATGCTACAGAATAATATCGCTGACGAAGTTTGGTTTACTGGGGGAGTTGCTAATCTTGCGATTCACCTTTCAGGAAATGACATCGGAGAAGGAAACATGTCCTTCTTGCAGACTGAGTTGCAAGATGCATGGGAATCGACGCTTAAATCGGCAATATCTTTGCTTGAATTGTATAAAGACAAGATTATCCTGCCAACCGATCTTGCAGCGAATGTTGAAGAAAATAGAATCGATATTAAAATCGAAAAGTTGCCTATCCACGCCCCTCTTTTTGACATGGGAATTGAATCTATCCTTGCCTTGTCCTCTCGGATTAAGAGTGCAGGGACAATCATTCTAAACGGTCCTGCTGGAGTCTTTGAGTTACCAGATTTCGCATTAGGAACAATTGAGATGCTTAACGCGTGTGCAGAATCAAATGGATATGCAGTGATGGGTGGAGGACACACCGCTACGTTGGTGAGTCAACGCGGCCTTGCAGACAAGATGGGGCACGTTTCCACTGGTGGCGGTGCTTGTTTGGGTTACATTGCAGGTAGAACCCTTCCAGGAATTGAAGCGCTTGAAATTAGTGCTCAGCGATACCAATTGGAAATTACTCCACTTATCCAAGATGAATAGGAGCCACAGGGGAGGCTCGAACTCCCGACCTTCTGATTACGAATCAGACGCTCTACCGGCTAAGCCACAGTGGCACAATCCAATCGCCAAGAATGACAGACATAATGTCACCGATTCAAGCACTAGCCTCATGAAGAAGCACAATCAGGACGCAACATGGGCGATGATACTGCCGTTCGTTATCGTAACTCGGTTTTGTACGATGATCAATTCGCCAAACACGTTGGAGATTTCTTACTCCACAAAGACGGAACATGGTCAGAATCAACCGGTAATGAAGATGTTATCGAAGACATAGATGGCTCCAATCGAGTCATTACTCGATCATTACAAAATTGGCACACGCATCTCGCAATGCAACTGAATGCCCGCGACTTTAGTGATGGATTCCCACTTCATCGATGGCTGAATGAAGCTATATTTCCAACTGAAGCGAAGATTACGCCTGAGTTTGTCCGAATAGGTGCCCAAGCCGCTGCTGCTGAAATGATTCGAACGGGGTCTACTTTCGCTGCGGACATGTATTTTTTCCCAGCCGTTACAGGCAATGTTCTAGAAAAGGCTGGATTGAGAGGACTATGTGGTGGCCCTGTCAGTGATGCTGCGCTCCCTTCACATGAAAATGCACAATCTGCACTAGCTGAACTTGATGGTTTAATTGCTAACAATTCTGAAGACGATCGAGTCCAATATGCAATTGCTACGCATTCCGTTTATCTTTGCTCTGAGGATACTCTACGAAGAGCGAGTGAACTTGCTGAAAAGAGGAATGGACAACTTCATATCCACGTCAGTGAAACTCGAAAGGAAGTCGCCGAATGCAAGGAAAAAACAGGAATGTATCCTGTCGAATATTTGCAATCTATTGATTTTATCAAACCGGGAACAATCTTTGCCCACGCTTCCTGGGTTAAGAAAAACGAAATTAGAATGATGGCTGACTATGGTGTTACTGCTGTTCATTGTCCTTCTTCAAACATGAAATTGGCTTGTGGAGGGACTCTTTCGTACCCACCATACCGGGATGCTGGTGTCGATTTGAGAATCGGTACAGATGGTGCTGCATCAAGTGGAAATGGACTGAACTTACTCCACGAAGCCCGTCTAGCAAGTCTTGTTCAACGACACGATCATTGGGATTCAACTCTCCTTCCTGCAAAAGATATCTTTGGTATCGCAACAAAAGGAAGTAAAGATTGGGTTGCCTGGAATCTCGAGGATATTCGAATGCGTCCTCTTGGTCGTTCAAACAATCGACATCTTGCCAACCTCGTTTACAATGGAGGGGACTGCCTGGACGTTTGGGTTGATGGACAAGCATTACGGCTTAATGGAGAAACCAAGACGGTCGATGAACGAGCAACAATCGAAGAACTTGATATTGCAGTAAGCGAGTACTATGACGGCATCGAATGATTATTCGCGCCCATAGTAGACCAGTGTAGCACCGATTCCAAGAGTGAACATTGATGCCACAACGCTAAACAATGAGTGGCCAATGTGTGCTTCATAATCAATATTGACTTCAGCACCTGCTGGTAAAGCACCGTCCTTTGCACCCAGGGCAGCAAAATAAGTCCCTGATTCCATTTCCCAAGTGAACCCTGTATCAGCGTTTGCATCAGCCTCACCGGCTTCAAAATCTAACGATACTCCGTTACAATCAGATTCGTCAGAAAAGAATGAAGGAACGTCTTTACAACGATTCTTTTCATCTTCGTCAACAATACCAATCCAGACATCATCACGATCCCATGTCAAGGTGATTTCAGTTGAAAGAATGCCAATGAGAGGATTACTCGGTAATGGCTCATCTGAAAAGAACGCTTGATTAGGCGCATTGGGAGTTGGAACGCCTTCGACTTCTCCTTCAAAGGTAAAACCAATCATTCCAGCAACAAGAAAAAGAATTGCGAAGCCGGTCAATCCTACTCCAAATTTTCCTCTTCCGAGTAATGCCATAATCAAGCCCCGACTTCAAATGGAATGAGAAAGAAAGAGAGGGCTAAGATGACATAACATGCAAGTAACATCGCCCCTTCAAGCCAATTCGTCTTACCATCGTTTAGAATAAAGTTGGCAACCAGAACGCCCATGAATGTCGCTGCAGTTTCAAGCAAGCCAAATTCTAATGAGAGACTAACTCCCATAATCCAAGCAAAGAGAACCATGAGGGGAGCGACGAATACTGCGATCTGAACACTTGAACCAATTGCAATAGCGAGAGATAGATCCATCTTGTCTTTTCCTGCAACGATAACAGCGGTGAAATGCTCAGCAGCATTACCAAAGAACGGAAGGAGAATCACGCCGATGAAGAGGGTAGGCATTCCCCATTCGCTCGCTGCATCGTCAACACTTTTAACAAGTAATTCGGCCATAATTCCCACCATAATAGTGGCAATAATCAGAAGAGTCCAGGCATTTTTTATAGACATTTTTGGCTCTTCGTGGTGAGATGAATCCTCTGAAGAATTGAAAATATCAGAATGGGTTTTGAATTGGAAGAAGAGGGACAGCCCATACATTGCCAAAAGAGCTAAAGAAGCATAACGAGACAATTCGAGTACGTTTTCATCGGTAACGTTGGAACCTGTATGATGTGCAGCAGCTGGGATAATAAGGGCGAGAACTGCCAAGAGAAGCAGACTACCGTTCATGGAAAGTGCTGATTGATTGAACGATTGAATCTTAAATTTAATTCCGCCCCAAAGTAACGCTAGACCAAGGACAAGAAGGAGATTACCAAGAATAGAACCGATCAGTGATGCTTGAACAAGTACGATCATTGTCTCTGCTTGATCGGGGTGTTTAAACGCAGTATAGATAGCAAGACTTGCGATGATAATTTCCACAGCATTTCCGAAGGTTGCATTGAGTAATCCTCCTAGATTCTCTCCCGCCCGTAGGGCAATCTCTTCTGTGGCATGACCCATGAGGAAAGCCAAAGGCATGATAGAAATCATCGAGAACAAAAAGATCATTTCTGGGTGGTTATCTTGGAGATAAAAAAACAGTGCCACAGGTACTGCCAATAAGAGCCAATTCAATCGATTCTTTAACGGATTAAAAGAATCGAGTAAACTATCGTAATTCGATTCATGAACAACTTCAGACATCATTTCTCACCGTGATTCGTATCAATCGTCGTTTGCCTTGCGGCGAACTGGACGCTTGCGAGTTGGCGCCTTTCGAGCAGGTCGCTTACGGACTGGACGCTTGCGTGGAGCAGGTTCTTCTTCCTCCTCATCGTCATCATCATCATCATCATCGTCCCAGAAAATTCCTTCTGCTTCATCTTCATCGATTTCTTCGACCACTTCTTTCTTCTTGCGGCGAGTCTTGCGCTGTATGAGATTGACTGCGAATGGGTCATCCTCATCTTTCTCAGGTTCGGGTTCAGATTCAGGTTCTTCTTCCTTCTTTTCTTCATCCTCGGGTTCTACAGCAGCACCTGTTCCAGTGATAGCATCCATATCCAAATCTTGACTTGTGCCAATGAATTCAGACATCCAATCTTCATCTTCCTCTTCGCCAGCCTTCTTCTTCTTAGGACCAGACATGCTTGTTTGAACAATCATGAGAGTGACAATGAACAGAAGTATGTTGACTGCAACTGCAATCCAAACCAAGAGGTATGGAGGGTCGCTCAGAGATGGAGTTATTTCCTCAGGTTCAGGTTCTGCTTTGAGATCCTCTTCAAACGTACAAATCGTTTCACCGTCAAGGTTATTTCGACAGAAATCAACAACAAAAACAACAAGTTGTGAGACTTCGTTCCCTGCAGTATCAATGCCTCGAACTGTGATAGCGTGTTGACCTGCATCAAATGTTCCAGCTGAGAAATCCATGTCACTTACGAGAATTGACATATCTCCCTCGACATCGGTTACACCTTCAGCGTTCGCCCATGGAGATGTACTTGTGACACCTGTCAGTCCACCGTAATTGAAGGTGAATCGATATTGAATATCCTTGATTTGAACGTCGTCTTCAGCAGCAAACATAAGATTGATTTTGTTTCCATAAAGATACTTTGAACCTTCTGAAGAAGATGAAGGCGAATAAATTGTCACCGTAGGACCTTTTGCATCGATGTGATAACTTGTGTTTGTAATGATACCTGTGTTATCCGCCTCGTCAACAAGAGTCATTCTGAACGTCATTTCTCCAGCATTCGCTGATCCTGGAATTGTGAAACTGTATGAGTATACAGGACCCTTGTCAGGGTTGAGGTTGTTATCGGCGATCAGAGTCATTAGTTCTCCTCCTGCTGTCACGTTATATCCAGTATCTGAGACGACTTCAATGGAAGGTTGCGTTGGCAAAAATTCACTTATTTCAATTTGAATCGTGTACGTTCCAGCAATAAGTGAAGGGCTTGTGTATTCAGAATTTTCATCGTCCAACAAACGTAGTTCAACGGATGGAGCACGTGTATCCTCTCGAACCAAAATTGAATTGCCGCTCAATCCATCGAGGATATCTGAGTTCGTGTTGTTGAATTCATCTGCGACTGTAATCGCGTACCAGACGTTACGCTCTGTGTCGCTTGCAAGCGGTACATTTCTGATAATTGTTGCAGATGATTGACCACCGACATCGATATCGGAGAGGGCCAATTCCCACCCTTCTGCATCACTTGTGGTAATACTTGTCTGACCACCGTTAAATGGGTCTCCAGTATGTCTCCAAACCTGATAAACTTCATTTGATTCTTGAAGATTGTACCATTCAAGAGCAACGAAACCAAGATCACCTCGACTTTCAGCATCGACGATTGATGGGTTTGTTGGTGTAGTGATATCAATTTCAACAGGACCAAACGAATTGTTGTTTAACCCCATATACTCGTATGACCCAGTCGTATGGACATACTGAGCCTCGCTCGTCACATAGATGTACCAAAGCAGAGGTGCGCCTGTAGAGGATACAATGGATTCATTGAGAACGATATCAAATGTGCCAACGTTATCGTTTGCAAATCCATGGTACATCGTCGCTGTAAGGAATTGCTGAGGGCCTGGTTGGAACCCTGAAGAGGAGCGGACATGGTATCGTTCGCCTTCAACGCCGAGTTGATCTGTCCAAGTTACTCGAACCGTGCGATCGCCGATGAATTCAGCGTGAACGTTGGATGGCTCTTTTTCCCAAGTGGAATATGCGTCTTCTTGAACAGTAGAACACGACCCTGAGGAAGTATTGGAATCAAACAAACCAATTTCATCGACAAGGACGATACAATACGTTGCAGAGCCAAGTGAACCGACTGGTAAGTCTCGAGGAAACTCGTACCTGATATTACGATCTTCAAGACTGACCCCGGTCTCATTCACATTTTCTGGAATGCTTGCGACTAAACTTGGGCCGGTTTCAAAAATCGATGAGAACCCGTCACCAGCGACATAAATTTCGTAGCGTTCATTATGTTCGATTGTGGACCCGCTCCAAGAGAGGGTCGTCGTTCCAGTTCCGTCAACATTACCAACGAAGTATGCGTTGAAATCTGTTATATGAGAAGGCGGTCGATTGTCTTCCAGTATAGGTTCACTTAGAGCATTTCCGGAGAGGAAGCGAAGATCGATTTTGTCTTCACCAGGCCCAGTTCCGTTTAGAATGAAGTATGTAATTGCATAATACGATTCTCGATTTGTGTTACTTGGAATGGGGTTCACGAATTCTGAATGTTCTGAACTAAGATTAGCAAGCAATTCCACTGGATAGTTTGTCGGTAAACCTTGGTATACGGCCCCGCCGTTTTCTCTTCCAATTTCTCCATCGGAGCGCCAAACGAGGATACGAGTATCCGGCATTGCTGCATCAGAATTTGGTAAGTCGTGATAATTGTACCACGAGAGAGTTGTTTCACTGTCTTCCAATGAATATTCAGCTTGGAAAAAGATTGGTGTTTCGACTGGTGAGGTCTCTTCATGAATTCCAGAGTAAAGTGAAGATGCGTTGAAATCTAATTCAGAAGAAGAATATGTTTGTTCGTTGTCAATCCATTCGGTCGTAATTCCGTAAAAGTAGGTATCATTGACTCCGGCTCCAACCAAGAAAGATGTTGAGTGACCAGGATGTGTCCCATTCAAGCCGCCAAGACATTGGGTATGCTGGGTGTAGACGTTGCTATCACAAGCCGTTACATTTGCGAAGGGTGTTGCAGAACCAATCGTTCCTAGAGTAATCGGTTCTGAGTGGCGATATACAGTGTAGGTAGCATCGTGGAGGTTTGCCACATACCCTATATCGAATGTGTCGATATTTCTCCACGTTATCGTTGTCGTTTCTGAGACAGGATCAAACGATGCTGCAATATCCTGTGCTTGTAATTTTGAAGCATCCCCAATGTCAGCAGCCGCTGATGTTGGTATCAACGGAACTGTCATGAGAAGCATAAGCAAGACCATCAGGCCCGCCTTAGGTTGTAGACTCCGGTTCAGCGCGTTCGCACCCATCACACATAACGTCACCGCCGTCTGTTAAGAGTATACCGCATTACGTAGTGATGAAAACGCCTGATTTTAGACGTTTTGAGTCACTCCGATTCATCAGAATCTGGCTGTTCCAGTGGATGTGTCTTATCGAGTTCAATGATTTCCTTGCGTGCTTGCAAAAACCTGATCCCAAAGGTGTACATCCCGCCAAGCCCTGAAATGAAGACTACTGCTGTGAGTGGACTGAGTTCAAGATGGTCAAATACGCCCGGCATGGCAGAATAATCTTGTACATCAAGTAGCCAGAATATTCCTGTAATCGCAAGTGCAGAAATGGTCAGAATCGTTCGATCTGCTCGTGAAAATCCTTTGTAATTACGGCCCCCACTCACCGCTTGTGCTTGTGTGCCCATGTAGGACCCTAGGATTGTGAACCAAGCTGCGGCCCAACCTATTGCAGGATCACCGACCCACGCAGGGCTTGATGCAATAGCGATAACCCACATTGCATCGAGAAGTCGATCGAGTGTGTGGTCAAGATAATCTCCCCATCGAGAAACTTGGCCTGTTTGACGAGCAAGTTGTCCATCAAGGCCATCAAGAATCATTGAGAATCCAATTAACAGAGCAGATCCCATGAGCATTAATGCACCAGTATCGGACTTTGGTGCGAAAAGAACGAGTAGGCTTGCAGCAATACCAACAGGTAGAGCAAGCCATGTTAGGAAGGCAGGATTTGTCCTGCCCAAGGTCATTACAAGGGGTGAAGCCATCGCTTCCCAGCGCTTTCTTAACTGCTCTAGAGCCATAGGTATCAACTTGTCCGATGCATCGAAAGGTCATATGCTTTCGGACAAATTGTCGCCCGATAACCAGTCTATTGCAAGTGGTATCGATTCTTGAACGGTCTTTTGACCTTCATAGTCGGACATAAACAATTCAATCGATTTAATGCCATGAAGGGAATTGGTCATATCGAGTTCAAGTATTGGCAAATCTGGGGAGTTTTCGACTAACTCGGACCAAATACCTGCAATCATCTCCCACTCGATATTTTCTTGAACCTTTTTTGCACCGTAAGTCTCTCTCTGCTGAAGTCTTGTGTTCAATTCACTCGGGTGACACCGAAGAAGAATAAAGGCATCAACCTTGCAGTGATGTGAAAGATGACCTTCAATGATTGCGATTTTATCTCCTTTATATTCCCATTTAGTAAGAAGATCCGTTGTGACAACAATATCTCCGTCAAGATGTTCTATGCAGCCTAATTCTGTTGCGATTTGCTCAACTGTATATCGATCATACCGTTCTGTCGGTAATTCGTTTGACAAGGTTGTTTTCCCAGTACCGGGCGAACCTGTAATAGCAATAACCGGCATCTGTATGACCTTCTCCAGTTTCAACCAAAGCACGTCAAGAATTAAACATGAGGTTCCGAATCGACATTCATGGCCGCCATTGATGAACACGAGTCAATGGCGACTGCGATTGTTTTGATTTCTACACAACCAGGGTTCGAGAACAGTATTTGTGAAACACTTACTGGAATGCCAGAGGTCGTTGAATCTATGGTTTTGTTCGGAGAGTATGACGCATATTGCAAGATTGTGATGCCTGATTTCACTTCTTTGTCCACATTTATCCTTCGTAGTATTCGAACCATAGATGGTGTGATCAGTACGACAACATTGACCGCTGCAACCAATCATCAGTGAGGATTCAACATGTTTGGAATGTCAGACCCTAACCAAACACTTTCGCAAATGATTCGATATTTCGAAGAACAGCGCTACGAAATGGTCGAAGTGATGTCAAGCGAGTTTACTGCGATGCTCCTATCGCAAAAATCCCGTGATGCAGCAACACAAACCTTGCTTGTGAAAGGGCTTCGTATTCTCACCGAGGTTTTGTCTGAAAGGAAGAAACACAAACTTGCAATAAAAGCGGCCTCTGTTCTTCAAAGAGAACGTAAAAAATTGGAGAAAACATTACTCCAATCAGCACCTCAATTATTGCAAAAGTTAACGCCCCAAGAAGAAGATTTGAGGCGTGTTGGGGACGTATATGCGGCCTGTGGCAAAACTCGGAAAGCAGTCAAGTTCTATTCACGGGCGCACAAAATTCAACAGGGGAATATTTTGGCTATGCTTTCAATTTGCCAATGTGAAGGTGCAACAACAAAGCATTGTAAATCACTTGCAAAGGATGCGGGAAGAGCAGGACCTGTTATTCTAGAGAACGGCCAGTATTGGCTCAAACCAGAAGGGAATATTCCTGCTCAAATTGATCCTATTCTCGCAGTAATGGAATCATGCCTCCATGAACATCAAGAGTGCGCAGAACAATCTCAGCGGATTCGTAAAGAATGTTCGGACATTTCCCAAGGCATAACCGCTGCAAATGCACGATTACAGAGTGCTATGGACACATTGCAGCCGAAGCACGACTATTACCAATATTCATGAGTGGTAGCGAGGGATGGATTTGAACCATCGATCTCCGGGTTATGAGCCCGACGGGATATCCAGACTACCCCACCTCGCTGCTTTGACGGCCACAGTCCTTCCCTTTCAATCCACCGATAATCAATAAGTCACCCGTTCGGCATTGAATTCTTGAATGAGAAGGTGTAAGCACCATCATGAGCGGGGCATGGAAGGCGCTAGGGTTTTCTCTACTCATGGTACTTTCATCACTTTCAGGATGCCTAAGCTCTGAAGAGAAAGAAGAAGAGAGTGCTATCGACTTAGTGGTTCATTATGATACTACGAGCGGTACAATTCAGCAGTCTTTTATTGGCGGATCTCAAATCTCCATAACCGGAGTGACGTTGAATTTTGATTTCGCTCGCACCACTTCAGATTTTGATCTTGCAACGTTTTCAATCGAACCAGGTGATGGCAGAAGCCCAATAACAGTCAATGCGGGAGAGAATGCAGACATTGATGTTGAGTACGAACTGCATGGCTTGTTCACTGTTATCCTAAGTGCAACGGATGTTGAAGATAACTACGAGAACATGACACTCATTGTGCGTATCGATAAGCACATGGAATGGACTGAACAAAACAGTGCTGAACCAGATGTTATGCCAATCAACACCGAACCCGATAATGAGGGGCCAGTTCCAAGGTCGCTCCAAATCCAATCCACTGTTGAAAATCCTGAAAACTTCGGAGGACTAGCTGGCAGTCCGGTTACGATCACGTGGGAATTAACGGACCCAGACGATGTGAGTAAAGGTATGAAAAGTGAGCAAATTGCAGATGGACAGGATGCTGTTTGGGATTTTAGTCTCGCATACCCAGGGCGAGGAATACACGATTTAACGGTCACACTCGATCAGGGTGCAGACGAAAGGGTAAACGTAAACCATGTTATCGATATACTCTACGAAGAAAATGAAAGTGCAATAAATCCATTCCCTACTGGAAATGAAGATCCAGATACTGAAAGTGAATGAAAAGTGAAATATTGGACACTGCTGCGTTTCGGTAAGAAATATTCAGGTTTCTTATCAGGCTCCTCTCAAATCTTCTTTGATATACCCTCAGCCATTGGTTTCGAGTAGTGATACAATGAGTACAACAAGCAAGAAGAAAAAGACAACAAGTAAGAAGGATGAAAGTCTAGTTGCAGAAGAGGAGATTCTAATGGCAGCCGTTGATGATGAGGCCCCTGAGGTTTCAATTGAAGACTTACCAGGTGTAGGCCCAGCAACTGCTGAAAAACTTAGAGAAGCAGGGTTCGATGAATTACTCGCTCTTGCTGTCATGTCACCGGGTGACCTAGCAGACCAAGCTGAACTTGGTGAAGCCGTCGCTAGCAAGATCATTAACGCTGCAAAAAAGATGGCAAACATTGGAGGATTCGTATCCGGTGTTGCGTTACTTGAACGACGCCGAGAAGTACAGAAACTTTCATCCAAGGTTCAATCAATTGACGATTTACTTGGCGGTGGATTCGAAACACAAGCTCTCGTTGAAGTGTATGGGGCATTCGGTTCTGGAAAGACCCAAATTGGCCATCAACTCGCAGTCAACTGCACAATGCCAGTTGAAGACGGTGGATTCGATGGCGATGTATTCTACATCGATACTGAAGATACATTCCGTCCTGAACGTATTACTCAAATGGCTCGAGGACACGGCCTAGATCCTGATGCTGTTCTAAAAAGAATTCACGTAGCAAGAGCATACAACTCTGCTCACCAAATGCTTTTGGCAGAAGAAATTAAGCGAATGAGCAAAGGATTGAACGTGAAAATGATTATTGTTGATTCACTCACAAGTCACTTCCGTGCTGAATATATTGGCCGTGGAATGCTTGCTAACAGGCAACAAAAATTGAATCGTCACCTCAAAGACCTCAAACAACTTGCTGACGTGAACAACGCTCTTGTCCTTGTGACAAATCAAGTTCACTCCAAGCCAGACGCAATGTGGGGCGACCCAACCAAGCCTATTGGTGGTCACGTTCTAGCTCACGCTTCAACCTTCAGACTTTACTTGCGAAAGGCGAAGGGCGGACGCAGAATTGCTCGACTGGTCGACTCTCCTAACCTCCCAGACGGAGAATGTGTTTACCAAGTCACACAAGAAGGACTCCGCGACTGAAACAAGGTCGAGAAAACCACTCCTCCGTGTACTGACGAGGGAATACATTCAAGTTACCAACAACGAAGATGTATCTCATGCGCCATTTGATCGAACGTGTGTTAGAACTCTCCGAAGAAGAAGTTGTACCACAGTTGACTCCCCAACCCGCGGGCCAAGGGACAGATGAAGAACTCAGGACTCTCCTCGAATCCTTGCAACCAAGAATCCGTGTCTATGGTGTCGGTGGAGCTGGTTGTAATGCTGTTGGACGTCTTGAATCAGAAGGACTCTTTGAAAACTCATTTGTAACTGGGTATGCAATCAATACTGATGCACAGGCCCTACTCATGTCCCCATTGGAGAATAAAATTCTCATCGGCAGAACTGCTCGAGGGCGTGGTGCAGGTGGAGATCCAACAAAGGGAGAAACTGCGGCACTAGAATCTGAAATGTCTCTTCGAACGATTACCACCGATACGCAACTTGCAATCATTGCCGCTGGTATGGGCGGTGGCTCTGGAACAGGAGCTGCAGGACATATCGCACGATTGGCAAAGCAGCAAGGTGCAATGACAATTGCAGTTGTAACTTATCCATTCAACTCAGAAGGTGCAACACGTCGTGAAAATGCTGAATGGGGACTCGAAAGACTTCGCGAACATTGCGATACAATCCTTGTCATTCCCAATGAAAAGTTATTGGAAATTGAAGGTGTCAAGGATTTACCCCTTGCTAGTGCATTCAGAGTTGGAGATGAGTTATTGGTTCGTTCAATTATTGGTGTGACCGAGTTGCTGACTCGTGATGGGATGGTCAATCTTGACTTTGAAGATTTGAAATCTGTCATCAACTCCGGTTCTGGCGTTGCCATGATTGGATTGGGTGCAGGATCTGGCCCTGGAAGGGCAGAAGAGGCAACTCTAGAGGCACTTCACTCCCCTCTTCTTGACCTTGATTTCAGTGATGCCAGAGGTGCACTGATCAACGTGGTTGGAGGTAATAATCTCACACTTGGAGAGGCGGAGCGTTGCGCTCAGATTATTACAGAACGAATATCACCTCACGCCAAGATCATCTGGGGAACTGCAATCGATGAAACCCTTGATGATGAAATCCGTGTCATGCTCGTGTTAACTGGTGTAAAGAGCGAACAGATACATGGTTCATCTGAAAGTCGTCAACTCAAAGCTCTTCGCAGCAGTACGATTGAGTTCGTAAACTGATCAATCTTTGATGACCATTATTGCAACCGCGAGTAGTCCCACTAATGCAATGCTTCCAATTGCGTAATCTAACGTGTCGAGAGAATCCTCTGTCGAAGCCGGTTCTAATTCACCTGTATAATTCGTCCCAGGAATGCGAATTATCGTACCATTCCATGCATCACCACTACTCTGATCGTTTCCGTTAACTGCATTACCATTGATTGTGATATCTGTGTGCGTGCTGTTGTCGGATGGGCTAATGTACGTTAAATTCCACGACCGAACTTTGTTTCCTGAAGTTGTATGCGTCCAGCCCTGTTCGAGTTTTTGAACATGGCCAAGTTCCTCATTGAATTGAATATCTCCGCTAGAAACTTCGATTCTAAATCCGCCTGCTTCTTTTCCAGTAGAAATACTCACTTCTGTTGAACGTACTTCGAGTGAAAAGTTGTACGATGTATTCGATTCAAACGCTGCCGGCAGGCCAAGGATGATGAGTTCGGTAGCCGTATCTTGGGAGCCATGGCAGACACAACCGTTACCAGCAATCTCTCCGATTCCTTGTGGAGCAGAACTGGCCCAAGGGACGAAGAGAACTAAAACGAGAAGCAATGGAAGTTTCTTCATTTAACGTCCCTCATATTGGCCACTCAACGCCTTGTTTTGAATCTTTCATGCTAGCCCAATTCAAACAACAGTTCAAAAGGGAATGGCGTCAAATCACGAATGATAACATGGAATTTAACTCAGACTCAATCACGCCAGACTTCGATGCAGATGACATCAATATCTTTGAAGAACTCTCCTCAGGCAACTCTTTTTCACGGCCTCAGATGAATCCGCTTGAACGGATCCTACTCGAAGAAGAGGAAGTCAACGAATCAATCGCCTTCGATACAGACGTTATAGCAGACCTCTTGCAAGTTCTTGCACACCATGCAATTGTTAAGCACACAGATGACCCAACCAATGTGCTTCCAGATGTTGCTAACGATGTCGATATTAACTCAGCACGAGTTACCTCTCAAGAGGATGAGTTTAGATTATCTCTTCTTGTAGAGCTCCAAGACGAACAAAAAATTCGCCCCTGCGTTAGAGTTCGACAAGAAAACGGCTCGTTGAATATCGTTGAAGAAGAAGAGAAGGTACCAAAGCAATGGCTCCCACTCTACAAAATGCTCCATCAAGCACTCAGTAGTGCGATCGACTCCTTGAAAGTGACCGCACAAATCGCTTGATCAATGAAGTATGAGTTCCCAAGTGATGTCGACCTTATCGTTGATGGTGTTGGAAACTGAGCAATATTTCTCGTGAGATTTCTCAATTGTTCTTCTCACAAGCTTTTCTGGAACGTTTCCCTCAACATTGTACACAAAGTGCATTTTTGTGAAGGACCGAGGTTGTTCTTCCCGTCTCTCTGAATCCATATCGATCCAAACGTTGCCAAATTCTCGGTTTTTCAAACCTGTAACAACGTCGACAATAGAGCACGCTGCAACCATTTGAAGAAGAATCTGAACCGGATTTGGCCCATCTTCCCAATCAACATCAATGGCTTGTTTGTGTTGGTTTTCGCACCTTAATTTGGTGCCTCCGGCCCAATATACGCTTCCTCTCATAGAAACTATCGCGTCGGTTGGTTCTTGAAGTGGTTATTGGTGGGACGTTATGAGAACTATGAGCGGAACACCTATTGTCATGAAAGATGGGAAACTACACATCCCTGACCACCCAATTATTCACTACATTGAAGGAGATGGAATCGGAGTTGACATTACTCCCGTCATGAAGGCCGTTGTCGATGCTTCAATCAATAAAGCATACAATGGAACAAAAGCCATTGTTTGGAACGAAGTTCTTGCTGGCGAAAAAGCATTCAATGCAACAGGAGAATGGTTGCCAGAAGCGACTCTTGACGCTATGAGAACAGGCTTGGTCTCAATCAAAGGACCTCTCACAACACCTGTCGGCGGTGGAATTCGTTCACTCAATGTTGCTCTACGACAGAAACTCGATTTGTTCGCTTGTGTACGACCAGTTCGCTGGTATGACGGAACACCATCGCCTGTGAAATCACCTGGTGATGTGGACATGATCATCTTCCGCGAAAACAGTGAAGACGTCTATGCAGGAATCGAATGGGAAGCAGGCTCAGAAGGTGTAAAGAAACTCATTGATTTCCTTACAAACGAGATGGGTGTCGATAAAATTCGATTTCCAAACACCTCCGGCATCGGCATCAAGCCAATCAGTCAGGAAGGAACAAACCGTATCGTTCGTGCTGCATTCCAGTACGCAATAGACAACGACGAAGACAGTGTCACACTCGTTCACAAAGGAAACATCATGAAATTCACAGAAGGTGGTTTCAGAGATTGGGGGTATCAACTTGCAAAGGAAGAATTCGGAGCTGTTGAACTCGATGGTGGACCATGGTGCACAATGACCAACCCAATTACAGGAAATGTCATCACAATCAAGGATGTTATCGCAGATGCAATGCTTCAACAAATCATTACTCGACCTGCTGAATATGGCGTCCTTGCAACTATGAATCTCAATGGAGATTACATTTCAGACGCTTTGGCTGCTCAAGTCGGTGGTATTGGAATCGCACCCGGTGCAAACATCAATTACGATACTGGAATCTCAATCTTTGAGGCTACTCACGGAACTGCTCCAAAGTATGCTGGACAAAACAAAGTAAATCCTGGATCTCTTATCCTCTCGGCAGAAATGATGCTGCGACACATGGGCTGGGCAGAAGCTGCTGACCTTATTGTCAAGGGAATGGAAGGCGCAATCAGTGCAAAGACAGTTACTTACGACTTTGAACGACTCATGAGTGATGCTACACTCATGTCTTGCTCTGCGTTTGGCGATGCTCTCATCGCTCACATGTGAAGTTGAATCAAATGGATGAAGTACGTAGAAAACTACGTTCCTTTTCTGATGCTGCTGCTACTGAGGGTAAATTCCTTGATTGGTTTGAGCGCTTATATGAACACGCAGATAACAATCCAACTTGGATTCCTTGGTCAAAAGGTCAGCCTCACCCCCTTCTTGTGGATTGGATGAAAGATATCGAACAAACACCAGGGACTGCGCTGGTTGTCGGGTGTGGACTTGGTGAGGATGCAAAATTTTTAGCTGAACTTGGATGGAATATTACGGCGTTTGATATTGCTCCAACAGCAGTCAAGTGGGCATCTGAACGTTATCCTCATGATAATATTCGTTGGGTTGTAGCAGACCTATTACAACCAAATGAAGAGTGGTTCAAGGCGTTTGATCTTGTATTGGAAGTTCACATTCTCCAAGCAATACCTGAAGAATTCAGAATTCCAGCATCACGGAATCTTTCTCCCCTCGTCTCACCCTCTGGGCAACTTGTTTGTATTGGCCGTCTTTCTGTAGACGATTCAATCGAACAGAATGGACCTCCATGGCCTCTTTCAAAGGAATTCATTTCCTCTATTGGGAACAAGTTGAAATCAATAGATTTTACACCTGCTCAATTTGAAGGTGAAGAATCCGTACGATACAGAGCCGTTTGGATAAACGAATAGTTTTAGAAACGCAACCAAGGAGATAGCGTGCGGCTATTCTTTGCAATTCCAAATCCAAATCGTTCTTCGAACGCTCTTGCCACGACAGTGAAATCTCCATCATGGGATGCAACGATGATTGCGCCCACGTTGTCTATTGGACGACCTGAAAGGACTGCTGCGTATTGCATAATCTTTCGATCAGGTTGCTCTGGATAGATATTTCTTCCTTTCAGACCAGTTCTATGCGTCTCACCATAGAATTCTTTCATCTTTGTGAGTTCATCGTAAATCTCTTCATGTTCAACGAGGAAAGCAACCATATCTTCGCTCAACTCATCATTGTTGGAAGCTGTTTCAAATTCTTCATTCGAGCCATTCCATGTCGAGAATTCTCCAATCAAATCTTCAACCATCTTTTCAATAATATCTGAGGTGAGCGTTGAATCCAATGTTTCAGATTCGATAAACGAGTTATCGAAACGCTTTCTGACGTCTCCCATCGAGCGAGCAATGTTTCGGATCTCTCCACGAACGACTTCAGGGAGCCACAAATCGACTCTTTCATTCTGTGCTAAGTGGAGCAGATAACGAGCAAAGTGTGACCTTTGATTTGTAGAATCTTCGAAATGATTTGAGCGATTGAGTTTCTCTTGTATGCGCTGGTACAATGCATCGATGACGATGTTCGTATCGACCAAAACAAGTGGTTTGAGGGGAAGATTACGCAAGTATCGGCGGTCAGAGGTTTTTATGTTCGCTTGGTGTCTTCTGAAGAGCATCAATTCGAGATTTGCAAATGAGTTGTTTCTTGTTGGGAAGCGACCTGACAACTGAGCGCGTTCTAGGATACGTAAGGCATCAAGCGGAGATGATTCACTTGCTTGGTCAGCTAGGGTGTGAATTTCCATTGGATCTGGAGAACGCATTTGCATAATGTCTCGATAGCGCCGATCGAAAGACTTCGAACTTTGCGTTCTTCGGTTCCTTTGCAGTGCATTTGTTGCAGCTAGGATTCTTCCGGTAAACGGCTCGCTTGGAAGTGGTTTAGGATGCTCATCTGGATATGAATGTAGCAGATCAAGTTCATCTTCTTTGAAGATTGTACGAGTTCTCGTTCGAGGACCTTCTTCTGTCTCTTCTGTTGTTGTTTCGGTTGTCTTGACGAAGTTCTTGAGCATTGAAGTTGCTTTTTCAGTTTCCTGAATTGAAGCTTGATGAGAAACGTCAAGATACAATTGGAATCGCTTTGTAATGGCTGCTCTTAGATTTGGATGGTCAGAAAGAAGTTGTTTTGCTTCGCCCCACTTTCTGTCAAATGCAAGATGAATCAATGCCTTCCTGTACAACATAATCTCTTCATCATAATCGAATTTCTTTGAATCAGCAGCTCGCTTGTAAAGGCGTGCAGCATTCAAATTCTTTCCTTGAGATGCTTGAAGGGTTGCTTGAGAGAGAAGAGCCCAGATAGAGCGTTGATGTTGGCTCTGATACCATTGAACCAAGCCATGGATGCCAAGATCGAATTCGTACATCAACTGACGAACTCCATCGATGATTGTGAATGGAGCATCATGCTGTTGTAGAACAACTTCGAGTAATGCAACTACTCCAGCCATATCTTCACCGTTTTCCAACGAGAGACGGGCATTGTTCAGTCGAAGTTTGGAAATGATTGTTGAGAGAAGCGCTCTTCCAAGTGCCGATGTTTCTGCATCGGCTAAGGCTTCGGCAAGGTTCCCTAGTTGTGTTTCGTCAACCAGATGCGAACCTCCAGAAGAAAGCGCCTTAACGATTTGATTCATTGCTTTGAGCCCGTTCTTACTCAAGGATGTACCCAAATCAACATTGTTGACCGATTTGTCAATTTGTCCTTCAAGAAGGAGCAGGAGTTTATGCTCATCTCCACTCATTTGTTCGGGCAATTCAGAACTGTGAATGTTTTGCAAAGCCTTTTTTCTTGCATCTCGGGCTTGTTTCCAAGCCTCTTCAGAATGGGATGCTGAGAGTAAGTGTGCAACAAGAAGCGTTTCGTAAGGATGCGATAGAATTGCAAGTGAGTTTCCTAAAAGCATCTCGGAAAGATTGTCCAAATCCATTGACTGGAGGAACACATGCACAGAAATCGCTTGAGATTCCTGCCACCCTTCCCCATCCATTTGTTTGAGAAGAACAAGGGATTGAGATCGTAATTCGAGAGGTATTTTTTCTTCTCTTCCGATTGAAATCAACCCGCCTTCATCAATGTTCTCAATGTTCTTTGCTAGCCAATTATAGGCATCTGCATTGTCGAGTTCAACGAGGAGAGGGAGTAGTTCAGAAGCATCAGATTCGTGCTCTAAATTAATTGTTTCAATAACGTCCAAAGCATCTTTCTTTCGATCGGACGCTACGTATGATTGCAACATCTTCCATCGAACTGCACCTACGCGTTGTGCCGATGCTTGTTGTTCAAGGAGAATAGAAAGACCTGATTCAAGTTGTTCTGTTGACGGATTCATTTCATTGATGGGCCCATTCGTCCAAGCCGCTTCAAGAATCGCCTTACCCAGTTCATCCTCGTCTTGGTTTAGGAGTTCATCATCCCATTCCATTGTACGGGTTGTCAAAGCATGAATGAGTTGATAACGATCGGTTTGAATGTTCGTGATATCACGAGTTTTCTCGAAAATCGCATCGAGGTTTTCATTCGTATTCATTGCGATAAGTAGAGAAATAAGTGAAAGTTCATCGTTTAGTTCCAATAGAATTTCATCCGTCTTTGGCCATCGTCCCGAAGAGAGGCGCTTGATTAAACGCTTCATAGCGACCAATTCTTCAGCAGAGAGGCTCGACTCAGATACAGATTTGAACACTCTTAGACAAGAAGAGATGTTGTATGGATTGATTGAAGCCTCGGATAGTTCGATTCCTGCCTTAGCACCAGATTTTACCTCAACAACAGGGCATGCTGAGAATTGCCCAAACAAATCACATCGCTTTGCCATCTCATGCCAAACAGGATGAACTCCTTGTTCCAGGCATGTATTTCTCAGCTCCTTTTCTAAATCGCCACTGTCTTCTTCGGACCATTGATCCACATGAAGGAGTTTATTGACCAGAATCAAAGCAAAGCGAAGAGCTGGTGATTCAGAATCCATTGCAGCAACATCTTCTGATGTTGCAATTGTTGCTTGTTGCTTTCCCCTACGACGCCCTCGTCGGAATCGTGGAGATGCTGAAATGGTCTCGCCTTCCTCGTCTTGCCCTGGAAGTTCCGTTTCCAAAACGGCTAATTTAACCAAATCTTTCCAAGGTTTTTCGAGTAGTGTGAACTCTGGACATTTACCCACAGCACTGAGGCGTCGCGATTTGATTGTCTTGAATCCTGCTTCAAGACAAGCCGCGAGATATGTTTCTTGCATTGCGCCCCCAACCTATCGCTTGGGATAGAGACTTTCAACTCACCGACGACATCATTTCGATAAATCGAGGAGAAACTGATTCAAGATAGCATCCCATGGGCTGGACTAAGGAGGGATACAATGTCTGTTCTGAGAACCGCCATCATGTTGATTCATCCCCTCGTTGCCGTTATTTTAGTCACCTGGCTTGTCCGGCAATACGGATGGAGAAAACGGGGCATGACTCTACGGGGAGAAGAGCGTAAAGCCTCACTTAAACGCCATCAGAAACATGGCGAATACATCCTTTGGGCTGGGATTACTTTGGCTCTTATCGCATTTGTTGCTCGTGCAATTTCAGGTTACATCGTCGAGGGTGATGCCACCTCTGATCTGCTTCCACAGAGCGTCCATGGATATACAGGACCAATCGGCTTGATTCTTCTTTGGCTCGTGGTTCGTTATGGAAGAGAGACTGCTACGAGCAAAGAAAACGGTGAGAAATTTTCGACTCAAAGAACGAAGCATGGTAGAGCTGCAGATTTGGTCATGGTCTTGATCATGTTTCATTCATTCCTAGGATTCATTTACATATTCCAAGTCGTTTGAGTTCACTTGATACGAAGTGTAGTCTCACGATTCTTCCACATTTCAATCCAATCATTTAGATTTGAATCAAGTCCCGGCGGTTGAATTCTGCAGCCACAAGCATTGGCATGGCCGCCACCGTGGGGATCGAATGCTGTTGCTAATTTTGATAAATCGTACCTATCTTGTCCATTTTGAATAAACGAGTTTGCGTAGAAACTTGCCGAGAGAGGAGGACGTTCTGGAGTGGACAAATCGCCATCACTGTACCCATGTACAACACAGCAAGCGTCCGCCTTGTCACCAACGTGTGCGGTAATCAGGTATCCATTTGAACGGATTCCAGAGTCATCAAGGCGGCATATCGCCAACCTATCGACAATTTCTGTTTTTTCTTGAACGAGTCTGACAGCGTCAATACGTTCATCTTGCGCTGCCTTCATTCGTTCAGCAATGAGTTCATCGTTGGTGATGTCTGCGAGACCAGTACATGTCGTGAACAAGCGTAGAAGATGCTGCATGTAGGCATTGTCTGTGGAAGAAAGAGTACGCGAGAGTTGTAAGATCGGCCCATCATCGAGGAAATCTTTTCGGGTTATTCCTCCTGAATCAAGAGCATCAACCATTGGCATGATTTCCTCTAGATGTTTGAGATCGAATTGATGCTTGAACAACTCATAGGCTAATCGGGCGGCTGAGGGCGTATGTTCCCAATGGACAACACCACCACGTTGAGTGAATTCATTTTCTTCTGTTTCATTCGGTTTGTTTGTCAGATGATGATCCAGGTACCAGCCACTTGCTGGATGGAATGGTAAATCTACTGTTACTGTCTTCGAATCGATGACATGGTCTAGCATCCCTGCTCGAAGAATCGCTGCATGCCCGAACACGACTTCAGCTTCAGGATATGCTTTGAGAAGAACTGCTGCAGCACACATTCCATCCAAATCAGAATCGGCCACAATTCGATGGATTTCTGGAAACATATCACCATCAGTCATGCCAATTGCTTTTGTGTTCGGGTCTTGAACGTATTGGAAAATAATGGCGAAAAGGCCAAAGCATTGGATTCGAAGGACAAACCATGGAGACTTCATGCGGCGTAGTCCTTGTCAATTTTGACACCGTTTTGCTTCTCCAATATCCGCAAGGTCACTGGGATTTACCAAAAGGGCATGTGGAGATGACCGACGTTGATCACCTCGCTACAGTTCGAAGAGAGTTGAGTGAGGAAACAGGGATTACTGAAATTACATTCATTGAAAACTTTGTAGAACGCTCAGCATACACATACAGGCACAAAGGCAAGCGAATGAATAAGGAAGTGTTCTGGTTTTTGGCAGAAACCGACCAACTCGAAGTGAACATTTCTCACGAGCATCGCGGCCACTTGTGGTTGGATTGGGAACAGGCTCTTGCACAACTTACGCATGATGAAACAACAGCAGTTGTTCGAAAAGCTTGGGAACACATGAAGAAGCAATAATCAGATTTGGTCGAAATCTGAATCGTTCACATTTTGCCTGTTGATTGACTCTGCGATTCCATCTTCTTTTCCACGCTTTCCAAGAGGTAACCAAAGCATTTCTTCTTCCCCGAGGACCGCAGTAATCCATCGGCTGAGGACAAAAAGCCAATCTGATAGTCGATTTACATAGGTTAGGACAAGCGGTCGCACAGAACCTTCACCTTCGATGTCTCTTAGCCGGACAATATTACGCTCGAGGCGACGAGTTACAGTCCTTGCATGATGAAGCATTGCTTGTGGAGGCCCGCCTGCAGGTAGAATAAACGAGGTGAGAGGTTCTGTCTGACTCAGCCATGCATCCATATCTGAGACCAGAACATTTGATTGATCCTCGTTGATGAGAACCATGTAATCGGGAAGGTTTTCGGGAGGACAAGCAAGTTCAGCGCCAAGATCAAACAGTTCATGCTGGACTCTCGACAGTGCAGAATCGCAAATGAAGTGAACGCGGCCAGCTCCCTTTCGGTCGCCTCCATCTCTATGCCTCATTGGTACACGAACACATTCCATTCTTGCAACACCAAGAAGTGAATTCAATTCATCACAATCTCCAACAACAGAAAATCGGGCGTCGGATTTGGAACGACGTGACCCATCAACCAAAGATGATTCTCCAGTATCGCCGCCGCCTGTATGTACTCGATCGATTCGAACCATTTTCACGCCTCTAGACCATGCGAGGCTATGCTTCTATGAGTGGTTTGCGGGAGGAATATCCTTCGTCAATACCGTAATACCATTCGATATCAGGCTCTCCCATTGCCCATGAGTACATCATGACCTTGTTGTCAATGACACCATACCATTCGATTCGCCCAGGATCTAGGCCAGCAACACGAGCCCCTAATTGCTCAATCTTAGCAACAGTTTGTTGCCAAAGAGCAACAAGACCGCCCAATAATTCAGCCATTTCTACAACATAGGAATGCTCTGGAGCATACGTTTCGAGAAGGATTTCGATCTCTTCTGTCATATCGTGGGCTTCATCGACGAGTGATTGAAGTGTTGCAAGTTCCCGAGCGACTCGAGAAAGGCCTTCTCGCACTTCTTCAACAGTTAGAATGTGCATGTTTTCAAGACCTTCGAGTTGTAATTCTTCTTCCAGAAGATCCTCAAAAGACATGGGTTGACCAGAAAAGAGTGGTTCGCGGTCAAGATTGAACATGTGGTCATGTTTATATTGGCACCCCTTAATCTCATCGGATGTTTGAGATGCAAGGAGGTTGTTTCAAGACGATGTTTGAGGCGTGGCCTTGACTTGGAGGTTGCGAAATACCTTGATTGAGAGATGAATTCCAACATAAATCCACGCAATAATCTCTAATCCGATGAGCACATAGTACCATGGCCCAAGAGATTGAATCATATCTATTCCGCTGTACGGGACTCCATTAAATCCCATATAGACCGCTTGAGAAAACAAGTTCGATGCAATCCATATGGAGACCATCCAGAATAAGAGCGAACTTGAAGTTATTTTACCCATGATATAATATTGACCTCTGCGATATTAAAAGTATCTGTTTAATGCTTAACTTTTACCGGATTATGGAAGGATAGTCGGTTTTGCCGCCTTATTCTTCTTCAATCGGTGGTAAAACGCTTGCTGCATTGGAGTCTAGTGTAACAAGAGCAGCGTGAATCGCTTCAACATACGGCCGAGCCACTGCTCGCTCTCCGCCTTCCCGAAGAAGTAATTCCTCCCATTCAGATGCATCCAATTTGTTTCCAAGGAAAAGATGAATGCGATGCAGTGCCAGATAGGCCATTGGATTAAGGTGCTCTTCATCAACATCCCAACCACGTTCAAAACAGGAAATGGCTCCTTGCGAACCAGTTAATCGCCCCTGCATAAGAGCAATCATGCCTGCTTGTGACCACGCCAAAGGCAGTTTTCCGATGAGTAATCCTCTGAAGATGAGCCATGTTTCACCGCCGCCTAAGACGACCAAGGTAAGGAAGGCAGCCCATTGCTCGACAGTTGTGAGATCGCTCCAAGTTTCCACCATTAAACCAACAACACCAACGCAAAATAACAATCCCGCATAAGGTGCAACCAGAACATCTCGTTGGGTTCGAGCAAGATGGTAAACGCCTGCTACGAGTCCAAAACCCCCTAAAGCAGACAACATCACAAAGTGGGCATTTGACCCCATCGGCTTAGGTGCTGCCTGACCTATCAAAATCAACAATGTGAGCATGATGAGGAGCCAACCAAAGCGAGAACTGGGTTGGGGAAACGGCTGATTCTTGCTGTTGTAAAGCAATGCGCTTCCGATTAAGAATTCAAAACAGATGAGAACCCATCGAAGACTGGATTCATCAGTCAATGGGAGCGCCATGAATCTCCGTTGATGCAGGTATTCTTTATCGTTCGCTCAGTCCTTGTGATACGATGTACCCTTGAGAATCTCATGGGCTCGATACAGTTGTTCAAACAAAATAATGGCTGCCATTTCATGTGTAAAGGTAAAAGATGACAGTGAAATTCGCTGTAATGTAGGCTCTTTTCCAGACCAACCTTCTGCTGGACCGATGGCGAAATGGGTGTCTTGACTTCCTATTTTCCATTCTTTTATTTTTCCAGCAAATTCCGTGGACTCAAAGGTGTCGCCGCGTTCGTCGAGAAGAATCAAACGGCCGTTTTTGGACTTCAATTTATCCAGATACACCTCTAGTGAATCATTGTGGACGTGTGTCTTAACCCCCACGCTGGACAAGCGCTGTTGATACATTTCAGCAATACTGGCTATGGCCTTGTCCTTGAGTTTCCCATGAAGGTGAATGTTGATGCGGCCCATAACTCTGCGAGAAGATGGTTCTTTTTTCATATTCGTACGAAAGATGAAAACAAACGCCGATTTGGAAACAACATGGGATGGTGGCCTTTTGGTAAGAAATCAAGTTCTAAGAGGCAAATCATCAACGATCCTCTGAGAAAGGATACCCGAGCATGGTTGTCAGAATTACGGGATATTTGCGAAATGAATTTTGATAATCCTGAAGCTGCTCGTCGACAAATTCGACAGATGCAAGTCGATTGGCATCAAGCGTTCTCAGAAGGGGTCCTTCCCCAATACAATCGTGAGGGGCTTGAAAGTCGAGCATTCCGACTCTTGTCATGTTCAGATGATGAATGGATTTCGTGGCTTGACAATGATAATTTTTGGAAGCCTGGATGGCGTCCTAAGCAAGAGGATAACGAGGATTGAAGAAGGAGTCCTCCTTCGTCGTTTCATGGGCAAAGCCACACTCCACCTACTGCAAACGTGCCCGTTCTCTTGGAAAGTACGAGGAATTGTTGAGCATCTAGGAATGGATGTTGAAGAGATACAAGTCAACGCCATGAAGACAAAAAAAGAACTTTCATTCACCAACGGATGGAATAAAGTTCCAGTATTTACAGATACTGAAGGTACTGTAGTGGTTGATTCCACCCCAATTATGTCATACATTGATGACAAATATAACCAAGGTAAACTTTCCACTGGAAAGGGTACTGAGCGATATGACAACATGTTGGACCATGTTGACAATGCGTGGAAAAGTGCTACAATTCCAATTCTCTATGGCTCACTTGGATCTGCTCTTAGCACCACTCGCAGGGTATCAAAACTTGAGAAATTTGGATTTATTTCCAGACGGCTCTATGCATGGGCTGGATTTCCTATCATGTGGGGTATCATCGCTCGAAAACGCGTAAAGAAAGACGGACGAACACCGAAGAAACTGTGGCATGATCTTCTAACAGAATATACTGAATCATTCGAAGGAAAGGATTTCTTTGGAGGGGAGCACCCTGACCTCGTTGACTTTGCCGCATTCGGCTACATGCGCTCAGTATCGCCATTCAAGCAGTTCAGACTCTTGGAAGAACATGAAAATGGAATGGTCTGGTATCAGAAGATGGAACAACACCTCAACTGAAGTGATTCTTTGGATACAATCTCTGTGAATAAACTTGATTTCAAACTCATTTCGCAAGGAAGTTCCTTCCTGGGGAGTGACAAGGGTGGTTGGATTTACGCAAGCCAACGACCAAGATATGAGGTCCAATTACCTGATTATTACATTCTCGAAAACCCAATTACAAGGGCGGAAGTCGCTGGATTACTTGGCGAAAAAGATGAAGTCGAAGATTCTACAGAACCGATGAGTGGCCTCATTGAAAGCGAGATAGAAGCTATAAGAAAACAGATCGAAGAGCAACTCGACATCGAACGATTGGCTGGAAAATGGGAAGTTCGACCTCCATCTTTCCCAGAATGGCATCATGCACGGAATGAAATTCACCTCAACTCTGGTGTCGTTGAGATCTTAGGCGATGCTGCCGCTGCAAATCATCGTGGTGCAATGATGGATGGGCGAGTTCGTCCAATCGAAACCACAGGCCCGTTGCAATATCATCGATTGGCTGTAGAAATGCATCCAAAGCGGAAAGATGTTTTTGCAACCTCAAACATACCTGTCGACCGGTCACTCACCAATACAGTGGTTCGATTCGTCATCTCTCCTGTACGAGAAGCGCCTGCTCGAAGAGTTCCAAAGACAGCAGATTCCTGGGGTAATTTTAGAACCGAAATATTGTGGACAACATTACTTGGTATCGTTCCTTCCTTCTTGATTCCTGTTTTACGAGGATTTGACACATACGCTCTTGATGGATGGCCAAACCTTCTGTTTGGAGGACTTGTTGCTGGTTTTGTAACAGGAGCAATATGGAGGCCAAGAAGACCAACAATATCCTTTGAAGAAGGTGTTATTCAAGAATCAGAAGACTCACTTGCGAGTGTTTCCCAATAAGAATCCTTACGCATAGCATCAGCAACACAGATCGCAGTCATGTTAACAATGTGACGAACACCATCTTGGCGAGCTACAAGTTGAACTGGATTCTTCATACCTTCAAGGATAGGTCCTGTCATTTCAGCATCAGCGAGTTGTTCAAGCATCTTGTAAACGATATTTGCTGAAGCAAGATTAGGAAGAACTAGAATGTTTGCTGGACCTGTAAATTCCATGAAGGGATACTCTTGTTGAACGGTTGGATCGAGTGCTGTATCGGCTTGCATTGGTCCATCGATGACAAGTGTTGGATCAAGAATCCTCGCCATCTCAACCGCTTCCTCAATACGATCGCTTCTCTGAGCACGAGTGCTTCCAAAGTTTGAGAAGGAGAGCATGGCAACCTTCGGGCTTACACCGAATCGTCGTGCAACCTTCGCGGTTTGAACAGCAATTTCTGCTAGTGTACGACTATCTGGATAAACGTTCACAGTTGCATCTGCAAGGAAAAGAAGTCGTCCCTTGATGGTTACCATGTAGCATCCAATCAAGCAATGAGCATCATCAGAAGGACCGATTGTTTCCAAAACTGGACGCAGAACATCGCTGTAATTTCGGCTTACGCCTCCAACGAATCCATCAGCATCTCCTGATTCAACCATCTGACTAGCAAAATATGGACGGCTCTTGAGAAGACGTGCGGCATCAACTCTTGTGACGCCCTTGCGCTGTCTACGGTCAAACAACTTCTCCGCATAGACTCCTTTTCGTCGCTCATCTGTTCGAGGATCAAAGACTTCGTATTCGAAATCAAAGTGCATTTCTTCCATCATTCGGGCGATTCTATCTTTGGGACCAAGTAAAATTGGTTTGCATATTTTTTGCTCGACCAGTTGAGCGGCAGCGCGGATAACTTTCTCATTGTCCCCTTCAGGGAATACAATTCGCTTGTTTCTTCGACGAACCTGATTGATGACACTACGCATAATGGAGTACGTCATTCCCAATCGTGCTTCGAGCGATTCTCTGTAGGCTTGGAGTGAGAATTCTTCTTTGGTTACGGAAGTAATTCCTTCGTCAACAGCAGCTTGTGCTACCGCAGATGCCTCCCAAATCAATACACGACGATCGAATGGTTTGGGGATAATGTATTCTGGACCATATTCCATCGTGGCACCATCATAGGCGGTTGAAATGTAATCTGGAACAGGTTCTTTTGCTAATTCAGCAAGCGACCGTGTTGCTGCCATCTTCATATTTTGAGTGATATCTCTTGCGCGCACATCAAGAGCACCTCGGAAAATGTAAGGGAAACCTAGAACATTGTTCACCTGATTTGCATAATCAGAACGGCCTGTTGCAATAATAGCATCAGTGCGAACTTCAAGAATCTCCTCTGGTAGAATCTCCGGAGTTGGATTCGCAAGTGCGAAGACGATTGGATTCGCAGCCATGGATGCAATCATTTCCTTGGAAACAAGTCCGCCTCTTGAAAGACCGAGAAGGACATCTGCGCCTACCATTGCCTCAGCAAGAGTTCCGTCTGGACAATCAATAGCGAATTTTGCTTTGTACTCGTTTAGTTCTCCTTTATTGAGACGACTTGTTGTAATAATTCCTTGAGAATCAACCATTTTGATGTTTGAACGCTTCACGCCAAGCGCGACATAATGCTCTGCACAGGCAAATGCTGATGCACCTGCACCAAGAACGACAACGTTGATTGTGTCCAGTTCTTTTTCTTGTAATTCTGTTGCATTGAGTAACGCAGCGCCGGAAATAATTGCAGTACCGTGTTGATCATCGTGCATGACTGGAATATCTGTTGCTTCTGCAATTCTACGTTCAATTTCAAAGCATTCTGGAGCCTTGATATCTTCGAGATTGATGCCTCCAAAAGTTTTCGAGATATTGACAACAGTCGAAATGAATTCTTCAGGATCGGTCGTATCTACTTCAATATCGAATACATCGATATCAGCAAATGTCTTGAGAAGAAGACCTTTTCCTTCCATGACGGGTTTGCTGGCCAAAGCCCCAATATTCCCAAGGCCTAACACAGCGGTTCCATTTGAAATAACTGCGACGAGATTTCCCTTTGAAGTGTAGCGATATGCGTCTTCTGGTCTTTCAGCAATTTCGAGGCACGGGAAGGCAACTCCCGGAGAATAAGCAAGTGAAAGTTCGTGTGCTGTTGCATGAGGTTTTGTTGGTACAACCTTGATTTTTCCACGCGGTTCTTTTTCGTGATATTCCAGTGTTTCACGACGAAGAATTTCATCTCTCTTTTTCTTCACGTTTCTATCCCCTAAATCTCTCTTGGTTGCATCAATGGTTTGAGCATTGTTCCTTGATTGGCCTTGAGGAAGGGTTTCTATTACTCGTTTTGACAATCCAGTGATTGTAAGGACTATGGGTTGCTTGCTCTTGTTGAGGTTTGAGGAGAGAACATGCGTTCGAGAATCATTGCAACAATTGGCCCAGCAAGCGATGAAGTTGAAACCCTAAAACAGATGATTGAAGGGGGCATGGATATTGCTCGACTCAATTATTCCCATGGTGATTTCAAAGGCAAGGAACAAACAATTCAGAACATACGAACTGCTGAAGCTGAGGCTGGGAGATATGTCGGGCTCTTAGCCGACCTTCCCGGTCCAAAACTACGCCTTGGAACCTTCGAAGGCAAAGTTATCTTGGAAAGAGGGGAACTTGTCGACCTTCATTGTGGTGTCTCAAATGGCCTACCTACACAAGCCAATACTATTCTTGGAGAACCTGTCAAGACATTGCCAGTCGAATGGGACGGTTTATCCAAAGATTTGCGCACAGGCGACCCTGTTCTCTTGTCGGACGGACTAATCCGGTTGGAGGTTCTATCAGCTCCCGAACATGTTGGAGAAGTTGTTCGATGCCGTGTTGAAGATGGTGGAATCCTAACCGAGAGAAAAGGAATAAACGTTCCAAGAACATTGGTGAAACTCCCTGCTGTTGGACCACATGACCTCGATTGCCTAGAACATGCACTCTCTCAAAACGTAGATTTTATCGCAGTATCCTATGTTCGTAGTGCAAGCGATCTCACACCTGCGCGTGAACGCATCAATGCAGCTGGAGTACACACGTGGATTGTTGCCAAGATTGAACATCCAGCGGCTCTAGAAGAGTTGAATGAAATTGTTGAGGCTGCTGACGTTGTCATGGTCGCAAGAGGAGATTTGGGTGTGGAAATACCACTTGAAGAAGTCCCTGCGGCTCAGGAAAGAATTGTTTCTGCATGTCTCGAACGAGGGACGCCTGTCGTTGTTGCAACACAAATGCTTGAGAGTATGGTCAATCATGCAAGACCTACACGAGCTGAAGTGACCGATGTCGCAACCGCAATTCGTCAGCATGTTAGCGCAGTTATGCTCTCTGGAGAAACTGCTGGTGGTCAACATCCAGTAAAAGCGGTTGAAACGATGGCGAGAATTGCTGAGACTGTTGATGCATCAACAGCGGGGCTTCCAGAACCACCTGCCTTAGCAGCCTATGTTTCCACTCGTGTCATCGCTGGTGCAGCAGTAGATATTGCGAGAGAGACGAAGGCAAATCATCTCATTGTTGCAACTGAACACGGCAATGCTGCTCGCTTAATGGCTGCGCATCGTCCAAGAATTCCGATATATGCAATGACAAATCGTGTCCGAGCTGCACGTCGAACAACTATTTTACCTGGTGTTGAAGGATTGCTCGTCGAAGAAAAATCGAGAGCAAGATCGACTGTTGCAGAGGCTGTTCGATTATTATACGAACAGAAAAAAATCAAGCCAAATGAGAAGATTGTTGCTATTTCTGGCTCGCCTCAAGCAATCAGCGGTAGAACCTCCACTGTCCGGTTATTACAAGTCCAAAAAGATGGGGAACTCTCAGATTTGGAGTGAAGTCTTGTTCTATCAAACAGACACCGCATTCAAATAGTGAAAAGAACGCATTAGTATACATGAGCGAAGCCCATATCGATTCATCTCGTCCGCGACGAGCGATGTTTCTGACTGCACTGATGCTGTTGTCATCGTGGTCACTTGCCCTCGCTACTGTTCCAATGGCATCTGCTCATGAAACTCAAGATGTCATCTCATGGCCGCTTTCTGGCAGTAATGATACGGGTTGGGTTCAACTCAATGCCACGGTTGGAGCAGACCCGATCCTCAGCAGTCAAGCAACCGCAGATTGGATACTTGAGTTCGCCCCAGGTGCAGAAATCTCTAACGCTTCGCTGCAAATCCATGTCAATGGATCTGATGGATTGATGATTGACCAACCGCTTCTTGTAGCCAACGACATCGGCGTCAATCTTTTCGATTGGAGAGGATTAGGTACTCTCGGGGCTTCGGATTCCTTTGATGGTACAAATCCATACTCAGACAGGCTCTCTCCAAACAGCGCAAGTGGTGCTGGATGGACGGTTCCTTCGGGTGCAACGATTACCGAACTCGCTTTCGAAGCACTTGCTCCAGTCGACCCGGTAACTTCTTTCACTCCAATAGCTATCCCTATCACATCGTACGCCCAGCATCCTGTCGATGGACAATTGTATCTGGCAACCGGTGAAACTGTTCTCGTATTCGATGCTACGAACAATCCAGCAATCATTGATTTCTATGACTTTAATCAACTCGAAACTGAATCATCCCTCGGAGTAATCGCAGACATAGCTACAGGGCCTAACGGGAACCTTCACGTGGCGTTCGAACAATCTTCAGAGTTTAGGATGATTTCAGCTACAGATGGAACTGTAGGTACTGGTTTACCATCGTTCCCTGCGGGAGATATCGAGGTATTTGAAGGTCTCAACTCTGGCATTTATGCAGCAAATACGGACGGAGATTTGTACAGATTTGGCTCTTCTAGTTGGAACCTTCTTCTTTCATCTTCCACAACAAGCGTTGTCAATGACCTTCATGAAGAAAACAACGTCCTTTACCTAGCAACTGACAATGGAGTAGACAGGTACGATTTATCAGCTAACCAAGCATTATCCTCTTGGAATTCAGGAAACGTTCTCCACAGCGATACAATTACAGAAATAACAACCGCTGGAAATCAACTTCTCTTCTCTTCCCCAGACAACGGGCTTGCGCGATTCAATTGGAATTCAGGCTTCTGGCTTGCAACATGGAATGATGCGAACTGGCTCGGTTCGAATATGGTATACGGCGCACAAGCATATCAAGACACACTTCACATCATGAGTGGAGACCAACTCCATCGCTACGATCTTTCAACAGGTGTTTTCGGCACTTCGATTGATTTGAGCCAAATGAACCTTACAGAGTCCTCAGCAAGCATGATGATGCCGTGGTCATCAGGCGGTGCTCGTGCTCCAGCCTCAATGATGCATGCTATGACCGACGGAGGTCGCCTTGTTCTCATCGATGCTACGATGCAAAGCACTGTGCAACGTGAAATTGTCATCGCAAGTGGACCGTCTAACTCCGTTATGGCCGATGCTCTCGAGCACGATGGAATTCTCTACGTGGCAGGATACACATCGGAACAAGTAGATCGGTTCGATATTGCAAATTCACTGTGGTTAACCTCAATTGACATAGGCGATATCGTCATAACTCTTGGTAAAGCAGGAGATACAATTCTTGCTGGAACTGCCAATGATGGAGTTTTCCTAATTGAAGACGGAGCAATTCGAGCTAATGTTCCTGCGGGCAGTGATACTCCCGACTCGGCCATCTTATCCTTGGCAGCAGCAGGAGACTGTCGTGACGTCCAAGGTTGCAACATCATATCTATTCAAGCAGGCGGAATGTACAGGATAGATGTTGACTCAACTGCGGTTGGTTCAGCAACTCTTGCTACTGCCCAGAGTGGCATATTGGGCCAAGATATTGCAATTTACGCCGATATATGCTATGTAGCAACTTCAGAGGGATTACTTCGATACGAAATCAGTAACGATACATTCCTCGCGTCATGGGGGTCAACAGGCGTCAATGGCGTTGACAACGCCCCTGTTGCAGTTGTTGGAGACATCGTTCACATGGGCTTATCTGGATACGGTGTTGCACGTAAAAATCTCGTTACTGGAGAGATTTTGACTCCTCTTAATTCCGATACAACGAACATGCAAACGAACACTATCTACGCTCTCGAAGCAAGTGGAAATGATTTGTGGATTGGAACCAATATTGCTGGATATATTTGGGATGGCTTCTCAATAAGCGAAACCACGATCGGCCCGCGTAATGATTGGACAAAGCGGCCTTCACAGCATTTTGATTACGTTCTTGATGGAAACGCAATGTGGTCTGGAACCAATATTGGCGTATGTAAGTACGATTTATCTGGAACTATTGCCGACTGTCTCAACGTCCAAGATGGGATGCCAAATTGGGCTACATACGCCGTTGGCGTCAACAGTACCACTGTCTTTGGGGGTACCTTCTCAGGCGTAGGACTCATCGAAAAATCATCCTTCAGCGTTGTTGGAGAATGGGATGCTGGATCACAAACTGATAACGCAATCGTGGAAATCATCGACGATATTGCCTACATCGGACTCAATGGAATAGGTGTAGCTCGATGGGACATAGTCAACAGCCAATGGCTTACAACATGGACGACAAGTAACGTCCTTGACAATGGAAATCAGTTCGTCACTGGGATGATTGAAGACATCAGGCCTGGCCTCATTTGGATTGGTGGAGAAGATGGGTTCCAATTGATCAACACAACCACAAGTGCCGAAGTTTACGATATCGAAACATCAGACAGCCTTTATGTTGGCAATGGAGACCCAATTGATTTGACTATCTATGGATACACAATGTATTACCACCAAGGTGCATCAAGCGATAGCATCTATGGGATTGACGTCGGGAACTTCACCGCAATAACTCCGCTCGATGCTGGCCAAGAGGTCAATGAAAACGGTGGCGATGTTGTCGGCATGACCATTGTTGGCGACACACTTCTTGCAAGCGTTGTTTCCGGACAATGGTGGAATCAAGATGGGAGCGGAGGGATCGCTCAATACGATTTAGCATCTCAGACATGGAACACGTCCGTTTTGCCCGAAGGTGCAGTTGGCAGAGTTACAGCATTCAACTCGTCGACTGGCCACACATGGATTTCTTGGGGAGAAATAGGTCTTGAAGTCTACAGCCCAAGCGGAACAAAGTTAGGTTCTTGGGATAATCTTTCATTCCCAATACGTGAGATTATCGAATACAATGGTTTGATTCTCTTTGCCACCGAAGATGGGGTTGAAAGATTCAACGAATCTTCCTTCCAATGGAAATCTGCATGGACGCCTGGAAACGGCCTACCTAGCGCAATGGGAGATTGGATCGGTGAACTGTGGACCGACGGAACTACCTTGGTTGTAGGTTCGGCGAGCTTTACTGGCTGGGGTGGATTCCAACGGGGCACAATCGGTCAACTCGATGCATCTGGTACGTGGACAACGTACACTACTGGTCAAAATGGGATTCCAAATGGCTACCCTATCTCAATGAACGCATGTGGCTCTTACCTGTATGTTGGACTCTTCAACAACAATGGAGGTGTCACATACATTGACCTTGCAAACACAACTGCTGTTGGCTCGTTTACCAATTCTGTCCTAAAGAGCGGACGAGTTGCGGCGGTTGCTTGTGACTCTGCAGATACCTTGTACGTAGGATATGATGCAGACAACCAACCAATTTCGAAGTACGACACGACCCAATCCTCATGGATTGCTGAAATTACATCGAATGGAAATGGAATTCCCGGCGATCCTGTATGGCTTGATGCATTCAGTTATGCGAATGGTAAATTGCTCGTTGGTTATGATGACAACGGAGGCTTTGCAGCAATTTCAACGCTTGGACCAATTTCAGGCCAAGCAAGTATCCAATCTGTTGGAACAGCAGTTACCTCAATCAAATACAGCGGGAACGAATGGCTTATCGGACAAGCCGGAGGGGCAAGTGGCTATTCCCACGTCGACGTCCTCAGTTCTACTGGTTTGAACACTGAATTTGAATTGCCAGCATTGGTGAGTGGAAACATCGAAGCAATGGTTAGCGACGGTTCTCGTATCTGGGTCTCAACATACTCTGTCACAATTAACGGAAACAATCCCGGGGCAGGCTCTGGTGGCATTTTACAAGGCACATTCAATTCCAGTGGAGGCATTGATTGGAATGAGGGTTGGTCCTTATCGTTCGGTAATCAGGTAAATTCCATGCTCATGGAAGGGACCATGATTTACATCACCACACAGAATGGCGGCATGTACACTCTTGACACTGCTACAAACGTATTGCAGAGGAAGAGTGGTGCCGTTCACAACAGCCAAGATGGGATTGCATTGCATCAGTCTGGAGGCGTGTCGACACTCTTCATCGGATTGCTCGGCACATCATCAACTGCTGCAGGAGTTCAAGTGTTTGACATCGCAACCCAACAATTCACAAACGGCCAACTTCTATCTGGACTCCCTTCAGATAATATCCAAGGATTTGCCTTTTCTAATTCGCATGTTTACATCGCAACCCAGAACGGAATTGGACGTTGGAATCTAACGACGAATGACTGGGACAATCCATTGACAACATCAGATGGCCTACCAACTTCAAACATAGAAGATATTCGGTATATCTCGAACACACTCTACATTGCAAGCCCAAGCGGCCTCACACAATACATCCCAGCCACAGGGGCAATGAGCACGAACACCACCGCTGATGGTTTGCTCGGAAATTCTGTATGGTCCATTGAAACCTACACAACAAGTCAAGCAGGTACATGGTTGATTCTCGGGCACGATGGAGCAGGATCTGAACGCCCAGGCCTTACCGTCATCGACACGTCATCAAATTCTGTTACTGCTACACATCGATTCGACCAACTACCTTCCAATTACATTACATCGGTTGCTTCCGATTATGGAGGAATTCATATCGCAACTGACGTCGGACCATTGGTTCATTACAATGGCTTAACTGAAGAGTTTGAAGATGGTCTTGCAAGTTCCAATCTTCCTTCTTGGCCAATCTATCGAATGGACAGTGATGGAACGCATTTGATGGTCATGGGAGCTTCTGGAATGGCCATTCTCGAAGCACAAACAAATACACATTCAATGCTCAAATCAGCATTCGTACAAAACCCAACCAATGTCGCTGTTGGAGCGAATGGTTTCTGGTTGACTACTTCTGATGCTGGCTTGAGAGGATGGACGCCAGCTACTGCGTTTAACGAAATGGAAACGATTAGCGTACGGTATGCTGATCCGCTTAACATCGGTTTCGATTCACAATATATGGAAATCACGGATATGACTCATCCAGGGCTTCAAATCGATCTTGTTACTCAAAATAGCCCTGTGACTCTCGATAGTTCTGTTGGAGTTGCTGGCGTGCACGGGCTTCTGTTCCAAACCGTACCTCTGGTCATGACATCTCCTGTCTCAAATGCAGCTGTATGGGCGCAATCAAGTACACTCAGGTATGATGCTGTATTGGAACTTGACAACACGACAGGAGTTGAAAGCAGCCTTCAACTTGCAATCAACAACGGCCAACTACTCAATGGATCACGTATCGTTCCAATCAAACTCATTGCACCAAGCAACGGAACAATCGAAGTCCGACTTGTCTATGATTGGGTACGAAAGGATACGCCAGTAGAAATTGCAGATATGTACGACAGGCCGGATGATGGTGGCGGTGCATTAACTGTTGAATGGTCTCTTGTTCACGACCCAGATTTCAATCGATACCTCGTTTATGTTAACGAAGGGCCTTGGAGTTCCTTGCCAACTGATATCGACCTAGCTGGAAGAATCATCGATAAGACTGAGTCGCTCCACAGCCGCCTCAAGGTGGACGTAACAACTGCTAATGGCGTACCTCTTGTTGATGGAGTTGAATACTATGCTCTTGTCGTGGTTGAATACAACAACGGCAGATTTGGATTGCCGAGCCAGATTGTAGGGCCAGTTACGACAAGTAACGAAGTTCCAACTCCGCCGGAATGGGCTTCTGCTCAACCACTTGACGGTGGCGTAGAAGGTGACTTAGAAACTGAATGGGCTCGTTGTTCAGCACTCGATCTTCTCGAAACTCGAATCTACACATCGACACAAGCCATAAACGATATCCTTGGATTGCCTGTTGCTTACACTGTGTCGCCTACAGAAGGAAACCTAACCATTCTCAATCTTGATGCCGGGAAGCCATATTGGCTCGGATTCACATGTGTTGATACCAGCGGACAAGAGGATATCATGAATGCGACAATCATTGGACCGGTTGTACCAACTGGTGGAATCGATGACGGGCAAGCTCCTGCAAAACTCGAGAACGTTTGGGCAATCGACACGCCTGAAGACGAAGGTGGAAGAATAACTGTTGGGTGGGACCAAAGTGATGCTGATGATTGTGCATTCTACACTGTCTACATGATTACAGGGGTTGTCTTCGTAACACCTCCTACTTCAGTCGCTGGATTCTCTGCTGCAACAGTAGTCAATTCTTGTCAAGAGAATACAACCATTGTATCGCAATTAGACGATTTACCACTTGTTGATGGTCTTGAATATTACATTGGTGTCGTTGCATATGATACGTGGTTGAACGCTGAATTGAACGATGTGAACATTGTTCAAGCAACACCACTCGACAATTCAGATGGAGCCTCTATGCCTCCATCTCGAATTGAAAATATCCAAGCCTTCGATCATCCAAACGATGACGGTACTGCAATCGATGTAGTCTGGTCAATTTCTTCTGCTGATGATTTCAGCCATTACACCGTATGGGCTGCTGACAAGCCTGTTGATGATATTTCGTACCTTTGGAATGCCTATGGAGATGACACTGCAACCTGTGGTTGTATCTCAATTGATAAGCAATGGATTGATGAAGATAAGAACCCAATCGAACTAACGCTGAATACTGCACTGTATGGGGACGCTACACAAACGGACGATTTCTCATCTGCAGATACACCACAGTTAATTCAACCTGGAGTTGAACTCTTCGTAACCGTAACTGTTCATGATTTGCAAGGAAACGTATACATCGATTCTTTGTTGTCTGCGAGTGTTATTCCAATCAATAACCTAGAGGATACAACGCCCCCTCCACGTCTTGATGATATCAGCCTAAGCGACCGTCCTATGGATGATGGCTCAGCTCTTGATCTAGAATTTGAACTCTCAACTGCAAGCGATATTTACCAATACGAGGTCTACGCTGCTTCATGGTCGTTCACAAGTGTTGGTGTTGGATCAGATGGCCCCAATGCGCCAATTATGACGCTTGACAGACTTCCAAAGTTCCCAATCATAATCACGATTATTGCTGGTGATCTCCCTGTACTTCCAGGACAAGAAACATGGGTAGCTGTCGTAGCGGTTGATTCTTCTTCAAATTCCCACAAAACTGATTTGGCCGTTGTTTCCTCACAATCAGTTGACGATGGAATTACAGATCCAGGCAACTATCTCCCAGCAATCGATGGGGTTACCTTAACGTGGGTCGCAGAAACAGACATCCTAGTCACTTGGAATCACACGAATGATATCGGTGTTGAAGGTTATCAGATTCATATCTCTGATGAAGATTTCATAGATATCTCTGACGCCACATTTATTGGCGATACACTAACTGCAAATTCATTCGTCATCACATCAAGCGTCTTTGCTGACCTCAGCAACAAATCTGCATGGTATGTCTCAGTGACTACATTTGATGATAATCAAGTTCGTCAATCTGTAGATGCTCTGATGATTAATGCGGTTGAAAATGGAGTTGTAGACACTGATGATTCAGATGGCGGAACTGACTTCCAGTCACTTCTGACAACACCGAACCTTCTCGCTGCAGGCCTTGTCTTTGTCTCGTTAATTCTACTCATAGCGATCGTACGTGGCCGTGGAAAGAAGTCGCAGAAAGACAAGCAATGGGAAATCCAAACTGCTACTTGGGGGCTTGGAGATGAAGATGCTTGGAATTCACCGCCTGATGCAAGCGTACCGCCATCACCTCCGGTTGAAACAGGTTCTCTCTTCCAAGCCGCTGAGCGAATTCAAAGCCAGCCACTTGATCGACAAGAATACTCTGCTCCACGACCGGTCATGAATCCAGTACGTGCACCTGTTGACAAGAGTATACTGAATGATTTGGACATTGGAAACAAGCAAAACACTTCGAGCCCAGGTATTGATACGTCATTCTTAGACGATCTTCTTTGATACCGTGATGCTCAAGTCATAGGAATGACAGGTAGTGATGTGAGCAGCATGCAGCGACCTCCACGTTCTGCTGTGTTTACAACCCTACAGCATTCAAAGGAGCGAGGATTGTTTCTTTTCAAAGAACATTCAATTCGTTTTCAAGAACATGCTGATAAACTGAGAATCGAATTACCAGACGGTTGGAAAGAGAACGTCCTTAGCCAAGTCGCATCAATGGAATCAGAGATTCAAGATGGGCTTGTACGAATTGAATATAGTTCCGAAGGGAAGTGGAGTCTCTCTAAAAGAAAGCATATGATGCGAAATGAGGCCTGTGATGCAATTACTGTTTCAGCAAAGATATGGCCAAAAAGAATCGCTGGAACAAAACACGCTGCTTGGGAAGTATATCATGAAGCAAAGAAACAGGCTGAACAGTCTGGAGTTGATGTAGCATTATTTGTTCATGATTACGCCATTGTGGATGGTGATCGTGGCTCACCAATCCTTCTTGATGAAGATGGAACAATTTGGTACAGTTCTTCATCCCAATCGGTCGATGGAATTACACTGCATTCAATTTTACCAGAACTGAAAGCTGCTGGTTTCCCTGTTCAAAAGGGAATACTCAACGAACGTATGGTTGCGCGTTGTATCGAATGTGTTGTGTTGGGAAGTGGACTTGGCGCCTCAACGATTGAATCGATTGATGGTGAAGAAATCGGAGATGGAACGGCCCGTCTAACGGATTTGTGTCGGGATGCATTAAGGCGCCTCGAAGGTGATGACTCCTCATGGACGGGGGTGAAGTAAATCGAGCCTCTCCTTTCCCTACGGAATTCATTCCAATCTCAAGGATTGCTCGGAGAAGACGCTTCTGAATTTGGCTCTCCGGATGAAATGATGTTGCTTTCTTCAGGTCCAAAAAGTCACCTTGCTACATTTTCTCTTCTCTGTGGGCCGAGTACAACTCGAATAACTATTCGACAACCTTCGAATAAAACGACTCCTCCAATGCCTCCTCACTCTCCATTGAATGGTGAAATCCGTTTAACAGAATCATCCTCGATAACCGCTGAATTCCAACAATGGAATGGACAAGCATGGGAAGTGAAAGAAACATTCAGCGCAACTACAATATCTGATATTCTTCGTCACTTTTGTCCTGAAGAACAAGTTGTATTTGATCAGCATCTCACTTCAATTCCTATTACTGGCCCATTTTGGACAGGGGCCTTCTCGTATGATGTTGTTCAATGGACTCAACCAATTGGATTACAATACCCACCCAAGGAGCACGAACTCCTTTCCATTTTATGGAGAGTTGACAAATGCATCGTTCACTGTAAGAAAACAGATGTAATAATGCCTTATTCGACGGATGAACAGTGGAGGAAGTTTGCAAATTCAACTCTTTCAAATCATGAAATGGTTGAGGTTATCCCCTCTGTAAAATTATCACATTCTCCAATTTCAAACTGTTCTGACGAAGAACACGAAAAAATTGTAGAAACAATTCATTCCGCAATTAAAGACGGACAGTTGTATCAACTCAACTATGGTAGAACCTGGGAAGGACCTATTGCATCTGAACCATGGGACGTACTGTGTCATTCCGTTTCATCTAATCCTGCTCCATTCTCTGGTTTTGTTCATGTTAAAGACGAAGATTTAGCACTCATATGCGCATCTCCTGAATCTTTACTCTCTACTGAAGGTGATGTCATTACGACTGCTCCTATCAAAGGAACTCGCCCCAGAGGTGCATCGCTTGCGGAAGAACTTCTACTGAGAGAGGATATGATATCGGATCGAAAAGAACGGGCTGAACATAGAATGCTTGTTGATCTCATGCGCAATGATGTGGGAGCAATTGCAAAGCCGAATCAGATATGGATTGAACGATTTGATGTCGAAACCTATGCTGAAGTTCAGCATCTTGTAACTCGTGTACAAGGACGATTGAAGGACGGTCTTGATGCATTTGATGCGTTTCAGGCTGTATTTCCAGGTGGATCGATTACGGGTTGCCCACGAACCGTCGTATGTGCTGCAATCGATGAATTAGAAAAGCAACCACGTTCATTCTGGACAGGTTCGTTGGGATGGTTTGAAACAAAGACGAACATATCTTCTTGGAACATTATGATTCGAACTGCGGAATTGAGTAAAAATCCAAATGGATGGAATGCGAGAGTAACTGCAGGTGGAGGAATTACAATTGAATCCAATCCAAAATCAGAAGTGGCTGAAGCTAAATGGAAAGCTAATGCCTTATTGAGATCATGTGGCTGGATGGATGATGATCGTCTCTCAATCCCTCGTGGAGAACTCTCAGTTCATTCTCTACCAATTGAAGGTGATTTGAAGTCATCGCCGGTATCAAACGCTATATTTACTGAAGAATTCAAACAGAATTCTGTTTTGCTTATCGATAACCTTGATTCTTTCACATTCAATATTGCTCACATGATTTGTGGCCTCGGATATGATGTTAACATCTTGAATGGAAGAAGCAGTTCTACTCCTTCTGTCAAAGAGATCATGGAACAACTCAATCCATCACACATCATTCTTGGCCCGGGCCCTGGTTGGCCTCAAGACAGCCCTTTGACAATGGAGTTTGCAACAATGGCTCTTGCTGGTGAATTGCCACCAACACTAGGAATCTGTCTCGGCCATCAAGCAATTGGCATTGCTGCGGGTTGGCCTTTGATTCACAGCCCATCTGGTCCAGTACACGGAACTCCAGTGGAATGCCAGCATAATGGAGAAGGGTTATTTTCGAATCTGTCTGAAATCAATATGACGAGATACAATTCTTTGACCCTTCTTTCTTCAGATAATCGAGATGGTTCATCCGTCCTTATCGATGCAACTGACGCAACAAAATCTCTTGTTTTAGCAATACGAAGTAAAACACATCCAGTTTTCGGTGTTCAATTCCACCCAGAGTCTGTTGGAAGTCAATCTGGAACTCTTATCCTTGATGCTTTTCTAAATTATCAAGCGCATGGTTGAAATGACGGCAGTCGGTGGGATGACCTGAGGGAGAGAGATGCCAACCTGTCGCCTATGTTCAGCAACCTATCCTCGTGAGTTCTTCATCCATGGAAATGGGCCAAATACGCAAGTCTGCACTCGATGTGGAGTTGAACACGGAATGGTCAGTAAGGAAGATGCTCCTAACCTCTATGATGATACACTCAAATCTGCACGATTGAGTACAGTCTCCCGCCGATATCGGCCTTTCCTATACCTCACAGTACTCTGGGGACTTTACATCACAACTGTTCGCAGCATCAGCCCATGGGGAATGTACATGTTGATCATGCTCACATTGCTCACTCTTGCATCTCTTGTACTCTTCATTACAAGCGGAGCAAAGTACACAAGTACACTTGCAAGATTGACTCCTGATTATGAGCGACCAAAAGGCCATTGATTCAAGATTTTGAATGAATGCGCAGAACGTCTCCATCAGATAGTTCATGTTCTGCTCCAACGATTCGTCGAGTACGTCCATCAACACCTTTGATGAAACCGTCACCAAGGTCGCTGTGAACCTTGTATGCGACTTCCTTGGCTTGTATACCTGATTCAACAACAAGAGCGTCTGGCAGTACGTTTCCATCCCCATCAGTCCAATGTGACTCATCTTGAACAGGATAAACGACGATTCTTTCGAGTTCATCGAACAGAACCTTATCGAGTAATTTGTTGAGCCCAGTATCGCCCATAGCAGTCAATCTCTGTTGAAGCATCCCTAGGCCCTTTGCTTGAGCATCGTTGAGGAGACTTGCATCAGGAATTGAGAACGAAGATTCTCCTGACGTGTAGTCAATAAAACCTGCTTCAGATGCCTTACGTAGTGCAAACTCTGTCTCTGCTGAACATGGAATGAATTGGGGTATGACTTCTGACAAATATTCGATGACACCTTCTGGTGCGAGATCTGCTTTGTTTCCTGCAATGAAAAGAGGGAAGAGATGAACACGAACAGAGGATGCTAGAATTCCAAGAATATCATCAGACCAATCCCATGGCGAGGTCATATCCCCATGTTGCGAAAAGAAGGAGTCAAACGAGCGTTGGCAAATACTCTGTGTTGCTCCTAATCCTGAAAGTCGGTCGTGAAGGAATTGAACGAATCCTTTCACTCCTTCAGCTTGTATTTTCCGAGCACCACGTACCCAACCGTCTTTGAGAAGGCTAAGTATCCAAGCGTCTAATTCGTTTGTTAGGAAAGAAACTTCTGCGAGAGCTTGTTCTATTGCCTCTTCTTTTGATTTACCTGCCCCTATCGGATTTCCTTCTGCATCGGTTGTACCTGCAACATCAATGACCTGAATCAATGCATGGCATTCTGCAAGGTCTGAAAGGAAGGCGTTTCCTCTTCCTCTCCCCTCGCTAGCACCAGGAACAAGTCCTGCAACATCAACGAGCATACAGGGAACATATCGTTGATGAGATTCGCAAGAGCCTGTTCGCGGAGTACAGATACTTCCGCCTCGTTTAGAAGATAATTCGGCTCTTCCATCCTCTTCTAAGCGAGCACGAAGTTCACCGCATGGACATGGGAGTCGGCTGGGAATGAAGGAAATACCCACGTTGGGGTCTATTGTACAGAACGGATAATTCGCAATATCAACAGAGATAAGCGTAGATGCTGCAAAGAAGGTTGACTTCCCTACATTCGGTTTTCCGACCAGTCCAATTCGCACGGAGAACCCGCCTAGAATCACTCTTCTTCAGAGAATGGGTTTGGTCGAACACGGGCAATCGCAATATCCAATTCAGGGAGGTTGATTCGGCCATCGCCATCGATATCGATCATTTCCATGAGTTTCATTACATCCCATGGAGGAAGATCTGCAATCTTTGAATTAAGGAGAGCCTGTTGTAACTCATATCCATCGATCGTTCCTGAATCATCCAAGTCAATGGAATTGAAGAACTCAAAAATTGTCATCCCTTTCTTTTCCAAGTAATCAGAGAGCATCTCTAGTTCGGTTTTAACGACTGGGAATTCTGTAACTTCATCGTTGTGAAGTGTTGAGGAGACTTCGATTATTTCGACTCCTCCTTCGTCTTCAACATCAGCACCAACTACGAGAACGGTGTCAACACCGACGCCTCGCTGCAAGAGTTTGCGGATTGAGGATTCACCTGTTTGAAGAGAATAGCGGGCTATATCAGAGGTTGTAGGCGCAGTCGTATCGGTCTTCATTCCACCGACTGAAGTTCTTATGAGGTTCATGAAGAGGAGAATAATTCCAATCGAAGCAACATAGAACAAAACTGCTGCAGTGAGGCTAAATCCACCGTCGGTCATTACAACATCTTCACTGCCAGAATCGAGAAGAGCCTTTTCTGTGAAGTCTCCCATGATCTTGGCCACGGTCGAGGTGATGCCGCCGAAGGCGACTAAGAGTGTGGTCAGAGATGCTGAGGAAGAAGAGGACAACTGTCGGTTTGCAGCGAGTGGATATGATTCACTGATACAAGCAACTGCCATGAGGCCGCCTACTGTCCAAAGGAATCCGATATCAACGGTTGTAGCCATATCGTTGAGTGTTCCCAAACCAATGAAAACATCCAGAGATGTGAAGTAGCCTCCGATAGCAAATATTGGGAAAGCAATCATTGCAAGTGTTGCTGCCATTGCACCTGGTCGAGCGACGATGCCAGTGGCGTTTCCTGCTGCTGTCATGATGATGTTGACTGAGCCTGCAAAGATAGGAAGAAGAGCCAGCGTCATCAGGATGGCGCCAAGATTTTCGAGTACTGTGCCTGCATCAGCTGAAGACATCATGAACGGCGGGAGCGTGATGAAGAGAAGGAGCATGCTTGCCTTTGTCATGGAATCTGACCAGATTGGGCGACTTGCTGCACGTGGAACCAAATGGTATGCAACTGCGAAGAAGAGAGAAATCATAACCCATGATTGAGTCATTCTTTCACCAAGCCAGACAACTTGTGTGGTGTCGGTCAACTCGCCAAAGAAACGGAATTGGGACCCGAAGATGAAGGATGCAAGAGCCATGAACACAAACCAGTTGCTTGCTTGAATTGTCTCGCCCTTGCGTTGTGCGACTGTGAGTAAGACGTTGATCATAACTGCAATGACAATGAATGCACGCAATGAATGCATGAACAAATCTTGGAGTAGTGTTTCATTCTCAGTGCTAAGTTCTGTCAAAAGACCGAGAAGCGTTGGAAGGAGAAGGGCTGTTGCTGTGAGTACGCTGAAGAGGAGAGCTGTTAGGCTTGCATTGGATTCACTAGCAAGTTTGCCTGCACCACTTCGTGCAACAGCGACAAGGCCACCGCCGAGAAGAATGGAGAAGAGACCTGTGACCAACGTTGCATTGACAAATGTGTCGAGAGCACTGCCGTCATCGTATGCCCATCCGATACTCGCAAGGGAGTCGAGAGCACTTCCATCATAGTCATGCCAAAGAGAAAGGAACGTTCCGATTCCTGCAAGAGTCAGCCAAATCATTCCGAGATTCATCCAGGTCTTTGCTCCACTGCCCTTTTCGTCATTGAAAAGGTCAACGACACCTGCTGGTGCCTTGTTGAGAAGGAATAACCCAAATTGGCGCATTGGATCGGCCATTGTGCCAATTCCTTTTTGGAGATAAAATGTTGAAAACCCAACAACGGTAAAGAAGAAAAATAATGCGATAAATACTGCTTCCATTCAAATCACCTACTCTGAGATTACCTCTCCCGCTAATGTGGAGACAATTGCTCCAATTCCAACAATGAATCCAAGAAGGTAATACCAGATTCCTGAACCACCAAGATTTGCCATTAATGGAACGATATCTCCGATGACCGGAATGTTGTCCCAGCCAAAGATTGTGCTGAAAAGGCCGAACATGCCAATGGCCACGACAGTGAGCAAAACCAACATAATTCGACTGGACGACGGTTCCGCAGTTCCTATGACTGCATCGGGGAGTTCTGTACTATTCGACATTGCATCACCTAAATGAATCCGAGATGGACATGTTTGCGACTTGAAACGTGGTGATAAACATTCACTATGTCATCCATCGAACAAGGCGGTATATTTGGTGTTTCAAGATGAGCGGAGCATTTCGATAATGGAGCCTCTTCTTTGCCGAGAGGTCCCTAATGGGACTGGGATTGTGCGGTCGTTGTCTAGTTCCTTGCGCCATAGTGATTTGCAATCACAATCAATACCCGTAAACTCGTCCAAAGAGCCTGAAACAGCATACCTTTCGATTGCTGCTACAACCTCAGGGTCACATTCGCCACAGTTGTGAGAGCCTCTGATTTTGCCACCGGCTGTTGGATGGATGATGAGACGTGAGATTTGGTCCTCATCACCGTTCATTCCACCTTTTGGATGAACAATATGATGGCTTTTCTGGATGAGTTCGACCAATGACCAAAGCCATGGAGGTCTGTATTCTTGATGTCGATGGAGGCGATCGATAACTGTCCCTCGTTGAATGTTCATCGGATTTATTGAGATTTCATCGCTCTTTTCTGCTACAGATTCAATCCACGTAATGCAATGATCTAGCGCATCGGCTTCGCTCATAAACGGTGGCTTGAACATCAAATATGTCTTAATCCTCAGATTATAACGTTCGAGACATTCAACCGCTCTATCCCAAGAAGCAACAGAGAATCCTTTGTTGACATGGAAACGAAGCACTTCGTCATCGTATGCTTCGAGTCCAATCGCAACCGTAAATGAGGGATTTAGTTTCGATGCCCAGGCTAATTTTTCATCTGTTAATTGCTCAGTACGACTTTCTACAATCAGTTCTTTCCCAAGTGTATGGCAGTCTGATAGAACGGTTTCTTGAAAATCAACTGGTATCTCTCGATCTTCGAGAAGTGAACCGGAAGTGTAGACTTTAACCATTGAATGGCCTTCAAAATCATTGTACTTTTTCTTCGCTTCGTTCCATTGAGCATGAAGATCTTCGCTTGTTACATCATCCCGAGTGTCGTTGAAATAACCACAGAACGTACATCCAGAGGACCACCACCAATGGCATCCTTTGGTTCGTAAAATTACTGTGACCGCAGTACATGGCTCACCATCAGCAGTCATTTCTGGAGTATGATATACAGTGGCTGGTTTACTTGCATCCCAGGATTGTTGGCGCTCTTTTGCCCAAGGGGTATTCGCTGGAGCTTTGACCAAGTCATGTATTTTCAAACTCTTTTCATCTCCACCAAGGAGTGTTGACGAATGACGATCTAGCATGATATCCTTTCCTTGAGATTACTCTTCATCCGTTACTGGTTTGAAGATGATATCTAATCCGGCTTTGATAAACTGTCCTTTAGGATATGCTGGGTCTTCGTCCTCGGCAGAAATTACATTCGGTGTGTACAGTGATGCTGGAACTCGAACATCGACTCGGCTTCCTAAGCGAATCATACCGTAGCGTTCACCGCGTCGTAGAATATCCCCTACACCTGTCCATGGAACAATTGTTCTAGCGAGTGCCCCTGAGATCTGCATGACTTCGATTCGACCACCATCTTCACCTTCGAGAACGGTTCGAACACGCTCATTGTATTCGCTTTCTTTACGGAATGCTGGTGCAAAAGGACCTCTTCGAAGGCCCTTTCCTGTTCTGTGCTCCATAGCAACAATCGTTGAATCGAAAGGAACTCGATTCACGTGAACATCAAGTGGAGACATAAAGATTGCAACTCTCCAGACATCATCAGGCCCTGGCGTATCTGCTGGTTCGAATCGTTGTTCTGTGGTAAAGTCAAGTGGATTTTCACATGCTTGAGGGAACCAGTCGCCCGTATGAACATCGGTTTCAATAGAGGATGATTCACGTTCTTCATTCGACGGCCGGCGGCCTGTTGCTCGCTCTCTTCGGGCAAACATGACATGTCCATCAGCAGGTGAAACAAGAATCCCTGCTTCTTGCGGAATAGGTCGGTCAGGATCTCTCCAGAAATTAGCAAAGAAGACGGATATCATGAGACAAAGAACACCGGCCAAAGGCATAAGCCCATACAATGAATCAAGATAGTTTCCACCTACAAGAATTGCAATCCCTGCAAGTAAAAACGTTCCAACAGGAGCATGACCTCCTTGAGCGAGGCCTCCCAACTTCAATCACCTCAGTTATCTGTCCATGGATCGACATCAGCGTTCCATGTTGCAGGTTCTTCGGAAGTTCCAGCAACTTCTTCTTCTTCGGCGGATTCTTCAGGAGTTTCTTCGACGACTTCTTCAGAGGTTTCAACAACTTCTTCTTCCACGGATTCTTCAAGTGTTTCTTCGACGACTTCTTCAGGCTCGGCATCTCCTTCAGCAGGTGCTTCAGGCTCTTGATTCGTCATTTCTTCCGCTCTGGCTTCAACCATCTCATCCATTCTTTCTGTGAAGGCACGAGACATGTGTTGAGATTGGCGTTCAGATTCGACTGCACGTTCAATCATCTCATATCGTTGCTTAATGGCCTTGTTGAGGTCTTCGAAGAGTGTCATGTGAGAGACATACCAGTCATCTCTGGCCTTCATCTCAGTAACAGCGAGTTTCAAGTCATTGTCAAGTTCTTCTGCAATGCCGAAGACTTTGCCAAGACGATCTTTCTCACGTGAATATTTTTCTTCCATTGTTTGGAGAGCTGGTTGAAGATGTTCAACACGCTTGTCTGCCTTAGTGGCCTTCATTTCGAGTTCACGGATTCTGAAATCCTTCTCTGCGATAAGTGATTCTTGTGCTTCACGCTCGATTTCTTTATCGATAATTTCTTTTTCAAGAACTTCAATTTCTGCACGTGCATCGACAAGTTCTTTTTCTTGCGCTTCGTACGCAGCAAAGAGCTTCTTCAAACGGTCTGTTTCCGTTGCTAGAGCGTCTTCAAGTTGATTGATTTGAATCTCTGGAGTGATTGTCCCTTCTTCAGTCATTTACTCACCCGGAGGAATTGCCTCCGATTCAACCCAGCCGCCTATACACTATGAAGCCGACGCTTGATTGAGGCTGTTTTTGTATGACTCCAAATGTCAACATGTCAAACGCTTCTAGAATTTCTGTGATGGCCCTCCCCGGGACTTACGTTTCTTTATTTCTGGGAGATCTGGCGATTCTGTACCCTTTTTCCTAAAGAATAGAAGCAATAAGAACAGTACAGCCGCCCCTCCCCCTATCGCCATGTAGATGATGTTTCGATCTTCCAACTTATCCGACGCACTCTTCTCAGAAATCTGAAGTGCGTCATCTACGACCAGTGTTGATCGTACCCCTCCTATTTTCAGGAGCGTTATTTCTAAGTCATAATTCCCTAATTCAGTCGATTCTGGAACATCCAAACGGAGATTCCAAACATTATTTTGACCAGAAATCTCCCTTCCACGCATAGGTTGATCATCTTCCCACGTCTCAAATGGAGCAGGCCCATATATGGATGAAAAAGGAGCGGTGTTCCAATCTAACTGATTTGGAGTATTTCGTTCACCAGTATGCCCCAATCCCAATTGACCGTAATTATTACGCCCCCAACAGGAAATAGACCCGTTCTCGGAAAGAACGCATGTGTGTTCTGAAGAAGCACTAATTTCAACGATGCTTTGATTTGCTGATACAAACATTGGGATTTCGTGAACTCCTCCGCTCGTACCAATACCTAAGCGACTGTTCTTGTTATGGCCCCAACAATACAAACTTCCATTATCAATTGTTGCACATGTATGTGCAGATCCAGAACTGATCTTAGTCGCTTTAGATCCATTTGGCATATGTACAAACGTAGGGCTTTTTGCATTCGTTGTAGAATTATCTCCAAGCTGTCCGTAATTATTCATCCCCCAACAGACGACTGAGTCGTTGTCTAAAATTGCGCATGAATGCTCATTCCCAAGTGAAAAATCGGTTGCCACCCTTCCTTCTGGCAGTATGACGTCTGATTCGGGGGCGTATGTAGTGGGGCTGCTGTCTCCATTGCCGAGTTGTCCCGCATGATCTCTGCCCCAGCACATAACTCCTCCATCATCCATGAGAATACATGTATGGCTCACTCCTCCTTCAACCTTGATAGGTGTTCTATCTGCGGGAGTTTGTATAATCACGGGTAAATACTGATCTTCAGAAGTTGATTCTCCGTTTCCTAGAGCACCGTGCAAATCGGCCCCCCAACAAGCAAGTTGATTGTTATCTAAAATTGCACATGTGTGTTTATGCCCCATTCCTATTGATTTGGCAACTCGCCCCTCCGGAAAATTCACGGCGTTCGTTGGTGATTTGTATGTATTTGTGGATTCGTCACCGCTTTGACCATCTTCGTTAAATCCCCAACAATTTGTTACATCGTTGCTAAAAATTGCGCACGTCCGATATGGTCCGGTAAAAATTTGTGAAACCGTGATCTCGTTTGGTGTATCGACATATGTGCTTGGCCTGGTATTCGTTGCCGCCTCTCCACCATCTCCAAGTTGGCCATATGTATCTCGTCCCCAACACATTGCAGAGCCATTTTCAAGTATCCCACAAGTATGAACTGCTCCCGTACCTATTACGGATGACACTGTTTCTGAATTGGTCGAGGAAAGAACATACTCATATCGAATCGAAGACACACCTGGATATTCAGTTAAATCAATGGTGCAGTCGCTTTCATCTCCGGGGTTAAGAGTAACTGCTGAGCAATCGATGGTCGAAGGCGGGTCGTTTTCTGCCATGCCAGCCATGGGCATCAACAGAAGCATTCCCAAGTAGACGAACATTCGAAACGAACCGTGGGCGCTCTTTCTAGATTCTCCGGCCATGATTGTGAACCTCCCTCTTCTCCCTTATCAGATATATACTCGTAATTTGCCAATACAGGAAGATAACGCCCCTAGATGGCTTTTGTCGCATCAACTAGGGACTTCGCAATCGAGACTTCGCCCATCGAATGACCTGCATCTGGAACAATGATGAGTTCTGAAGCAGGCAATTTTTTGTGTAGTTCCCAAGCACTTTTTACTGGGCAGACCATATCGTACCGACCTTGTACAATTACGGCAGGAATGTGTTCAATGATTTGCGAATGGTTCAGGATATATGCTTCTTCGACGAAAATCGCATTGATGAAATAATGGCATTCTATTCGAGCAAAGGCAACTGCGAAATCGAGATCTTCTGCTTTTTCTAGATACGATGGATCGGGGAAGAGGCGGCTCGTGGCCATTTCCCAACGTGTCCATTCTTTGGCAGCAGCTCTTCGAACTTCTACATCATCATCTGTCAATCGTTTGTAATACGCGGGAATTAATGCGCCTTGTTCATCGACTGGGATGTGGTTGAAGTATGGCTCAAATGCATCTGGGAATACGTGGCTTGCTCCGTCTTGATAGAACCAATGAAGTTCTGATTTTCTGCACATGAAGATACCTCTCAATATGAAAGAACGAACACGTTTAGGGTGATTTTGCCCATAGATGAGAGCGAGTGTCGATCCCCATGAGCCTCCAAAGACGTGCCATGTATCGATTCCAAAATGTTCGCGAAGTGCTTCAATGTCTGAAACAAGATGCATTGTCGTATTTTCTTCCAAGTCAGCATATGGTGTTGATTGACCACAACCTCGTTGATCGAATTGAATGATGTTCCATTTCTGAGGGTCGAAATACCGTCGGTACGATGGTTGACTTCCGCCACCTGGTCCCCCGTGAATGACAATGACTGGGATCCCGTCTGGATTTCCACTGCATTCCCAAGCGATTGTGTGTCGTTGTGAAACAGTTAGCATTCCCGTGGAGTACGCTTCTATTTTTGGAAACAAGACGTCATCGATTGATTGTGTGTTGATGCTCATGACTGTTCCAGGTGAACACAGATGATGTTGCTTTCGATGCCTTTTTTTCATATACGCTTTCGGAGATTCATGAAGGAAGCAACGGACGTCTTCAATCACTGGGCGCATCTCGGCAAGGATGAAGGGATGGAGCGAGGTCATGCTAACGCTGTAAACGAAATGGTTGATGTTGCTCTTGAACGAGTTTTAACGGATAGGGTGGCCTTTTCAGCAGTCGATCTTGGGTGTGGAAATGGCTGGGTTGTAAGGAAACTATCTCAGCACCCCGCATGCGTTGAAGCTGTTGGCTATGACGGGGCAGAGCATATGATTGAGAAAGCAAAGGAAGTTGATTTCATCAATGCGTATCATTGTGCTAAATTCCCTGAAACGAAGCCTGAGAAATCCTATCAACTCGTTCATTCGATGGAATTCCTCTACTATCTGAAAGACCCAAAGGCTATGCTGCAATCTATACACGATGATTGGTTAGAACAGAACGGTTGGGCAGTGATTGGAATAGACCACTATGCAGAACATGAAGACAGTCTTGGATGGCCTGAAGCTCTTGATGTTCATATGTCGACATTTTCAGAAGAGGAGTGGATTCAGATGTGGAAGGATGTTGGGTTCCAAGATGTTCATGCTTGGCGAGCAAATGCTCATGATGGAAAGCCAGGTACATTGGCTATTCTTGGCAAGAAGGTTTAGTCATTAATTCCCAATTCCGTTCCTTCAGGTCCACACATTCGAAGTTCTCCTTTGTAGAATGGGCATTTCTTACATGTATCGATTGATTCCATTGGAAGCCTTCTTGGCTGGCTAACATCATTTTGATTTGCTGTTAATCTTGCAATCCATTCAAGAAGCATTGAGAGTTCATTCTGTGCTTCCTCGTACATTTCTGTAGGCATTTCGACAAGTCTTCCAGATGTACTGATGAGAAGTGCAGGTGGCTTTATGCTACGGCGTTCATCATCGGGTTTGAGGGATTCTTGCTTCTGGAAAACCATCGAGTACAGTGTTAGTTGAAGGCGATGGTTTCGTAGCATCTCCACCTCTTCTTCGTTTTGAGGCGAAGAGGAATCCCAATTTTCGATTCCCTTTTGCAATCGATGCTTTGACAGGTCATCTGTTCTCGAACCAGACGTTTTCAGATCAGCTACCTGAAGCCACTTCTCGTCACTCTCGCAACCAGCAAGAACGATATCGGCTTGACCTTCGAAGGTGATGGCCACGTTTTCAATCTGAGTAATAATCGATTGGGATAGGCCCAAGGCTGGATTGCGATATACGTCGGTTAATTCGACATTTCTTGTGAAATAAAACGATGCTTCAGTCTGCAATCCTTCAACAGATTGGCCATTTACTTCCTTTCCTTCTGTTAATTTTCCAAGTAAACCATCGGATAGTAATTGAGCAAGTTCGACAATTCGATCTCTTGTTTGTTGTTGCTCATCGTTTGAAAGTTTGTGCCATTCAGGCTCAGAAGTGATTGCATCGTCAATTTCCTTCGATTCAAGTAAACGGTTTTCTTGGAAATTCATCCATTCTGAAGAGAGTGGTGAGCCGTCAGTCTTCATGTCAGCTGGGTTTGCTAGACCAATCTCAACAAGACGGTGGAACATTGAACCGAATGAAGTCGCTGAAGGCCATCCAACGTATGTTTCACCATCATAATCTTCTCCTCCGGTTCTGTCTTTAAGTTCCTCTTCGCTAGCAATGATTCTTACTTTCGATTGAATATTGAACGGTTCAGTTTGCCAACCACGTACGTGATTAAGCCAGAATCGTCTACGGCATGAGTGCGCCGCATCCAAGCCATGTGCAGTCATTTTGAGGGATGGAGATAATGAAACGATCTCGTGTTCAATTGATTCATCGATTTGGTAATCGAGACGTTGTTCGACTTCGAGCCATTCACTGAGAATTGATACCGGTGTTTGTTGGGTAAAGCAGTTCGGATGATGATAAATTCTGATTCCGGAGACCGAATTTTCTGGAAGCCCAGAGGATGAAAAGATATCCGTTGGGTCAATTGTAAGTTGGATCTTTTGGTAATCTGATAAGCGCTCACCATATGTGTCTCCTTCAAGACTCCAAGGTTGTTCAACATCGGAAACAACTCCCATGTAACGTAATCCGTCCAAGAGCAAATCGCCCATGTTATTTCCAGAGATATTTCCTGTTGCTAGAATGAATCCTTCTGTTGACATTGAACTGGTCTTTGAAGGAGAACCTGCGAAGATGAGTCGATCACGAACTCTGGTGAGTGCAACATAGAATTGGCGTCTCAATTCGGCTAAATTCTGAGCCTTATTCATTTGATTTGCAAGCATCCACAGACCATCAAGCGGCTTATCTTTGGATTTCCAAGGTTGTATTCTTCCTGCAATCACGTCCGGGGTGATGAGAACATTCTTTTGGGCATCATTGCTTGAACTTCTTCGGCCTGCTTCAAACAATCCTGTTACGATAACAACAGGAGCTTGTAGCCCCTTAGCACCATGAATTGTCATGATTTGAATTGCCCCGCTTGTGGGCGAAGAGGTCGCTTGAGGGCCTTTATTTTCGAGAGATGCTAAGGCATCCATTCTGGCCAGCATTGCACTTGGTTCGTGTCCACATTCGGAACCTATTTTGTACAATAAAGCACACCAAGTTTCAGCAACTTGGCGCTCCGACTCATCGGGATAGGTTGTCAAAAGGTCGCTGTAGTCGAGGACTACATCAAAAATCTCGTGCAGTGCTCCTTTATCGATGAGTGAGGAAAGTAAAGACAGGAGGTTTCCTATTGGAGTATCAGCCCAATATGCGGAGAGATGAGACCAGTAATTATCGACGTCTTTTTCTTCGAATATTTCTTCAATTTGAACCGACGTAGCTCCAATGATAGGAGAACGAACAAGGCCATGGGCAGCCAAACGTGAAGACGGTTTGGCGAGTAATGAAAGCACTGAGAGTAGAGGCTTTACGACTGGTTGTTGTAACAATTGGCCTTGTTTATCGGCTAATACTGGCAAACCTCGACTTTGCAATCTCTTGATAAGATCGGGAATATGTTTCCTTGAGTGAACCAGAATCATTACATCCTCTGGAGAGATAATCTCTTCTGGCTCAATATCAACGTAATCCTGTTCTTCGGAGGACCAGAGTTTTGTTGCATGTCCTCTGACAAGAGAATCCAGTCTTGCAGCAATGAGCTCGTGCTCAAGATGCCTTGGATTTGCAGATTCTGAATCGAATAAGTGATACCCTGTTTTCAAATCTAGTGGAAGTGTATCCATCTCTACTTGAGTGGGTAGTAACCATTCGAGTACACCCTCTCTATCCGTTTCCCTTCCTGCATGCAGGGGCTGGGCAGTGGCATGGAAATCACCTGGGAATTGATGATGCCGTTCGCAGAAAGTATCATCAAAAATGTGGTTTAATGTATTGAGTAAACGTGGTGCAGTACGGAAGTTTGTTGTTAATTCAATGTGTCCTTCTTGGCGTTGAAGGATTACTAGGTCTTCTATTGCAGTACCGAAATCATTGATTCCAAAGGAAACATAATCCCATGTGGCTGATGATTCATCTGAGGACATTTCACTTGCTTGAATAAACGAACCAGTCTCTCCGCCCGCACCTATTGGGCGGGGGTCTCGGCCATGCCCTTGTTGAGTAATATGTTCCATTCGAGGTTCATGTTCTTCCAAGCGATTAGCTAGGCGTATGGAAGCAACCATTCGGCGCATTACAGTAACTTCTGCCTGCCTAAATCGGTATATGCTTTGTTTCATATCCCCAACAATACAGACTGTTGGGTCCCACGGGCCAAGAGGACGAGGCGTTTCATCAGACCCTTCCATTCGGTGACCCCATAGTCGTGCTAGAAGACGTGCATGCTCTGGATTTGTGTCTTGATATTCATCGATGATAAATGCCCCATATCGGGCACGTATTTGTTGTAGGAGAGCATATCTTTTACGAAGATCGTTTTGTTTTTCTTCATCTCCTTCCATTAACCGAATCGCTCTACGAATGTGCTCATCTGTCCATGCTTCTTCTCCCAAATCATCCAGTGCTTGAACCGCTTGAGGGGGATAATAGTGGCGAACAATTTCTGGACAACGTACGAGAAGTAAGTCTCCAACCATTAACTGAACATCATCAAAGTCGTGAGCTTCTTCCTGAGCCTTAAGATGACGAAGGAGATCCTTACAACCAGCGTGAACAGTATACAAATCGTCCAGAACTTCAACTTGAAGTTCCTTTGAAACTCGAAGTTTGCCTTGTGGAGGTTCTCGACAAGGAGAGGTCCCGATGTCTGCGACATCATATGTTTCATTTGCATCTCTAAAGGTGAAAGGGCGTTGTGGATTGAGAGCATAAGATGCGTGTGAGAGCATCATCAGTAGCCGGCCATCTTC
>ERZ1046148.48-NODE-48-length-66870-cov-6.356971_pt1 | contig 66870 bp, 60 predicted proteins | sample MGYA00383090_ERZ1046148 | MGnify/ENA primary metagenome ERZ1046148 (study PRJEB29581, sample SAMEA5548360) | metagenome | biome: marine; feature: coastal; material: water | depth 25 m | study: Short-term variability in the microbial, nano- and picoplankton dynamics... | reverse complement strand
GCTAAAGCAATCAATGGATGGTGCCGATGCACAACCATGGAGTGGCCCGTCACTCAATACCCGTGCAGATTTCCTTAAGCGTATGCAGAATCTATCACAAGCAGTGTCAGATATACCGGTTGAGAAAATTGAAGAAGTGGCTGGCGAATCTATCGACCCAGACCTCAAGCGGCTACAGGATTTGCTGGATGCTGGTGAAGCCGCTGAAGCATTCTTCATGGCTCGCTCATTGCTAACATCAGGTGAGGTGTGGGCTGAAGAGTGGATGGTCAAAGCACAAAAAATGCTTGGTTAAACATTCTTCAGAGTCATTATTTCAGTAACTCTAGCAGTCCACAATTTTGCGCCATTTTCATCACTAATGGATGCACAGAGGGCAGCTAACATTGCATCTTCCACTTCCTCTGGTGATGATAGTAAATCTGAAAACAACTCTTCTTTTTCAAGACGCTTTGCAAGCATGACTAGAGCACGTAAATCAGGCCTTTCATCACCAGAATATCCTTCCAATGTGTTTTCAGCACACCACTCAAGAACTCCGGATATATCATCTGGATGGACTTTCAATATGGGGGCTTCATCACCCAATGAGAGAGGCTTTGCATCAACGATTTGGTCCGCAAATTTATCAGCCTGATCGTCAATAAAACCAGATGAAATTTCTACGAAAATCGCACCTGATTCAACCGCAAGGTCACTTTGTTTTGCTATCATAGCATGTGCATGTGCGTTGAATGCACACCTTGCAGCATCAAACATCTGCCCAAATGCCATGTGGATTCTTGCTGCCTGCAATCTAGAAATAGCAATTGTTTCATTTGCATGTCCAGCGTGACGAGAAATTTCGCCATGCACATGTAATGCCATCATGGGCTCATCGATTGCGATGTGAAAAGCTGCTTTGTTTAGAAGTGCAATGTCGTGGTCACGGCTGGCCTTTGAAACAGACTTTAGACGAGTTTCAGCCCAAGTTAAATCATCGCGTGCCGCATCATGACTTCCCAATTCAAAGTGAACTAGGCCACGTTCCATTCGCAGCCTTCCCTCCAGAGAAAGGTCTCTAGTTTCTGGGCTAGTTGCTATCTTAAGTGCGTCTTCTATAGAATCTAATGTTATCGTTCCATTCAAACGCATCTTGACCAAATCAAGAACACTTTTTTCTGCAATAGTTAGTTTGTCATTCAAAAATTCGACAATGTCACTTTCTAGTACTAAACCAAGTTCAGCAACACCTAGCCAACTAGTCCATCCCATTTTGTCCAAGAGATGGTCAAGTTCTCTTTCGCCATTTTCAAAGGCTGTAACAATTTCTTCCGGATTCAATTTTCAGTCCTCCTTGTTTTTGCTAGAATATTGATGAAGGCTGTTTCGCCAGCAATACGGTCACACTTACCGCTCCAGCCGGCTGCACCATCGTGCCCTCCTCCTTCACCGCCCATCTTCTCTGCTAATTCCTGCATCATTTTACCTAGGTGAATCCCAGAAATTGTAGAAGATCGAGGGGCTCTGGCAGTTAGTCGAGTTTCTCCGTCTCGGTTACGTGAGACCAATGCCACTTCGGCTCCTGCTTGCACCAATAATCCTGCAACTCGGCCTTCGAGTATTCCTGCGTAAGTATGTACCAAATTCCATTGACCGGACTCGATTGATTGGCATCGAGTTAGGGCTTTTACAATAGCTCCTCTGTCGCTGGCATTCATAGTTTCAGTTTGTATGCTTTCGACAAATTCTTGATACTCAAAGTCTGCATTTTGCAAAAGATTTGCTGCTGTTCTTAGAGACGATTCATCTGCATGACGGAATCTTCCTGTATCAGTAATGAGTCCTGCAAGTAATAGTTTGCGAACCTCGTTAGTCAATGTTTCAGGTGAGTGGTTTTTCAAGTACTCAAAAATCATCTGAGTCGTTGCCCTGGCGTTTCCTCTTAGTTCGAGATCACCTGGCCCAAATTCCCATTCACATGTATCATGGTGGTCGATTACACAAATGGGAATACCTTCTGGGATTTTTACACCGGTTTGAGATTCAGCAGCAGCATCTACGATTATTATGCCACCGAGTTTAGATGGCCAAGTAGGATTTTCAGATAATTTCCTAAATGGAGCCTGCAATTCCTCGCACAAACGACTTGCTAAGCGCCCTACATGCAATCCACATGCAAGGAGTCCAGGATTAGATGCTGCTAGTGATATTGCAGAGCCAATAGTATCCATGTCACCATTTCTTCCAGCGAGTACCGGTACAGCACCGCGAGATGTGGCTTCAGCAATCCAGCTTGCTAAATCATCCAAGTTCATCCCTCGAGTGATTGCTTTAATTTTTCATATGTTGAAACCAGTTCAGCCTCACGCTGACCCATTGTAGCAACAGCAGCTTTCATTTGAACAAGTGTTGATTCTAGGTCTTCGAGTAATTGATTTCTATCCTCAACTTCGATTAGAACTGTACCCATTTGTCGGTGCAGAGCCATATCTTTAGGCTGGTTTTTCACTGCAGTAACAGTACCTTCCAATTCACGTAATTGAGCATTAAGTGATGCGACTTGCTGCCTGGCAGATTGCACTTCGGCAACCACCATCTGTAATTGTTGTGCGGCTTCCATGTTGTCACCTCAGGGGTAGGGGGTTCAAGAATCCATTACTTCTATTACGCGATTTGCAATAACCAAAGAACGCATTCGAGTATTCCACATTGCTCGAGCATCTTTTGCTCTGGGCTCACTTAGGGTGAATGAAATATTGTTACCTTGCACGATAACAGATTCTTCACTAGCTAAACTAGCCGCAAGCGATACGGCATTAGGTGAATCCACCGAAAGGCGGACATGCCACAAAAAGAATCACTCCTCTTCGTCGATTTCACCAGCAGCAAGTGCACGCTCGTATTCGATTGCAGCTTGCTGGGCGATGAAAGCCATGTCTGCTGTTGTTGCACCGTCTGCGTTACGGCGAATGATTCTGTTATTTGCATCAGATGCACGGGTGTATGGTTCCCATGCGCCACCAGCAAAGGTGTGTCCACATTTTCCACATGCCCAAATCCCAACGGACTTGCGACTTACCTTGCGGTACTGGCAAACTGGGCAGGTATATTTGGCTGATTTCTTAGCCAATGCCATGCCTGCGTTACGTCGAACGCTAACACCATATCTTGCTCCGAATCGACCGGTTGCGCCAGCCTTCTGGGTTCGCTTTGCCATGTTCAAGCCTCCTTTGAGTTGACCAGTTCTGCGAGTTCGGCGCAGCGTTGCTGTGCCACTCCTAGTATCTCGTCGAATTCCGCCGGCGTGAAAGTTCCCTTTAACCCCTTCTGAAGTGAATGCAGGTGACCCTCGTCTCCTAGAGTAACGTGAATTCTTTCATCGCCACCTAATTCTTCCTCATCATTAGCATCGAGAACAAAGCGTCCACCAACACGAGTGAATGAACACATTGTGGGGGTCATTGAGACCGCCAATGGATAGTCTTCCCCGATATCGAATTTTTCAGCAGGAACAGTTGCAGTTCGTAGTGCTGCAATGGCCCCGAGAGCACACGCATCGAAGATGTTACCTTTGTCAGATAGTACGTGAATATCTATCATTACTCCGAGAACTTTCTCTCCAGGAATAATACATAGAGCATCCATATCAATACAACCTGACTCCCTAATTCCACGGTCTACAACACGGCCAAGTTCGATAGATTCTGGCGAAGGTGGTCCCGGTTCATACTTCCTTCCAGCGATTGGTCGAAGTTCTGCTCCACACATTAGAGAACCCTGAGTTGGCCTGTCCGGCCAAGGAGTTCTCATTTCGAATTTGACACCAGCATAGATGATGGTGTCGCCCCAAGTTACCTTGGCACTACCTTCAGCATTGTAAAGGCAATCAGTCTCAAGAGTAATGTCACGAGATTCCCAACGGCCACGGCCATCGATTCTCTGATCATTATCAGCGAGAGCTGCAAGTTCTTGACGAAGTAGACTAGGTACTAGTGCAACCATCAAGCCTCACCTCCATTCTTTTCTGTATATCGGCGCTTGAGAGCATCGACCATTAGTACATGAATTTCTCTTGCAGCCTTCAAGTTGTATTCCATACAAGTATTGTATTCTTCAACCGATAGGTCACCATCCATCTGGAGGAAGGCAATTTCACCAGTAGTTGGTAGAATTCCCATTGGAAGGTCTGCTTGACCGTAGTTATCTTCTGCCTTATCGAGGTCGAGAACAACTGTGTCTTCGATCTTACCACTTGCAACTCCAACAATTAAGTCACGCATTGGAATTCCAGCATCAGCAAGTGCTACAGCCGCAGCAGTAATTCCTACACAACGTGTACCCGCTTCTGCAGCTAAGATCTCGATTTCAACTCGGATTTTTGAACGAGGAAATCTTTCAACGAGAACTACACTTTCAAGTGCTTCTGCGGTAACTTTGCTAATTTCACGAGAGCGTCGATTAAATCCAGGTCGGATTCTGTCGCTTGTAGAGAACGGTGCCATGTTGTATCGTACATCGATAACAGCACGGTCCTGACGTTGAATCTTACGAGGGTGCGCTTCCATTGGGCCGTATACTGCACAAACAGCAACGTTGAGGCCATGCTTTACCCAAGCAGAGCCTTCAGCAGCCGGTAAAACGCCTGCCTCAACTTGAACTTCTCTCATTTCATCGACTTTGCGACCATCTAGTCGCAAACCATCCTCACGTAGTAACTTAACATCTCCGTATCCGCCCATTAGGCATTCCTCCTTTCTTCGATTAGTGCTTCCATTGAAGCACTGAATTTGGCCTTGTGGCCTTCGTTACGTACCAAATCGAGTACAGTACGCATGAATGCGATTCCATCTGAGTCGCCATCGACCCAGACTCGTCCATTTTCTGCTACAATAATGCGGCAGCCACTTGCTTCCTTTAGTTGACGAAGTGTTGAATCTTCGTCACCTCGTAAGCGAGAAATATGATTCATTGATATTTCAGACATAATTCCTTCTTTTAGTCTGCGAAGGCCAACTCCTTTCATTGTAAGTACAACATTGTGTGCCTCATCAACTTCTTGGACTCGTGCTAACATAATGTCACCAATATCCATTTGTTCACGGGCTGCCCCGAACTCTACTTTCCAAGGTGCTAGTGACATTGGTAGTAATCCATTGAATGGACCGTTGACATCTGCAAACCACAAATTGTTGCGCACACTTTCAACCACTCCGATGACTAAGTCCCCAGAACGTGGCATGTATGCTGCGTGAATAGGGTCTACTGATGTAACCCCATTGAATTCTTTAGCCCACCCGACTCGGGTTGCTATGATGTTGTCGCCCATGATTAGGGTTCCAGTTCCTGCTCGTGCACCTGACGAGGCCCCGATGGCCTCTCCAGGAGTCACGAGGCGCAGCTCGGCGCCTTTTTTTGCTCCTGACATTTCTTTCTCTCCTAGACCGGCGACCCGCCATCCCATGATAAAGCAGACGCTTGAAGCAAAACTCACAACTCTTTGGCTTCTGAGTTGCTGTCAACGCCTTTTACCTTACCAATCAGTCCGCTTGCCAGACCAGGTGGGCATTCAATAATACATGCCCAATCACCGTTTGATAACCACTCTTCTTTGTCGAGATAAGGTCTTAGTAATCTCCCAGCACCACCATACCCAGAACTTGAAATTCTGAAGGCAATTCTAACCGGCTCAAAAGATAGAGGAATCAGAGGCTTCAATGCAGTAATTGCATCTTTAACTTGCATATCCAACCGCTTGAAAGGGTCAACCGAAAACCGGCATTCCTCTAGGGCTAACTCGATACGTGTTTTTGGATGAGGAGTTTTTGCCCTAGGGTCAATTGCAGTCGAATGAATCTCTTGTATTATCAGTTGGCGTTTTTGCTCAACCATGTCTTTACGCTGATTTGTCGTTAACTGGATGCTACCCTTTTCAATAATCATTGCTGCTATTTCACTAATGTCCTGAGTTCCAAAAGTTGAATCAATGGCATCTTCAGTAGGGCGATCTCCACCTCTAGCGTCATGCCATACCTCGTCGGTTGCAAGAAAATCATTGATATCTACTTTCGCAGCATCGCTTCGAAAAGCATCGACTAAGTCTGGGTCAACTAGTATTTCGTAGCGTTTACCGCCATGCTCCCACCGTGCCAAGACTGCTTTGTCTAGGCTTACCATGTTGAGAATCACTCCTCAAGTGGCTTGAGACGGTCGATTTGCTTGTTTACTTCGGCACGGTCAAGAACTCTGTAACCATCGCCATCGATTACAGTTACCTCAACAGCGTCACGGTTTAGTTCTTGGTCGTTTGAATTCCTTAGTGCTTCAAGGCCGAGTTTCATTGCAGAGTTAAGAGTCATATTTTCTTTCCAATTCTTTTCGAAATATTCGATTACAGTGTTTCTTCCACTTCCAATTGCACCTGCATGGTATGATTGGTAAGCTCCTGAAGGGTCTGTTTCGAATAGGTGGATTCCATTTTGGTCTACACCACCGATTAGCAGTGCAGTTCCAAACGGACGTGAACCCCCATACTGAGTGAATGATTGTTTGAAATCACAAAGTTTCTTTGCGAGAATATCGACTGGCACAGAAGCCGCATAAGTGATTCGATTTATTTGAGCCTCAACACGAGCACGAGCAACAAGTTGGCGTGCATCTGCCACTAGGCCACTAGTCGCAACGCCAATATGTCCGTCTACTTTGAACATCTTTTCGATGGATTCAGGAATTATTAATCGGCTTGCAATACGTTTGTCACAGACCAGTACAACCCCGTCTCTGAATTTCAATCCTGCAGTTGTTGTACCTCTTTTTACACTCTCTCGTGCATACTCCACTTGGAATAATCTTCCATCTGGGCTGAATGTGGTAATTCCGTGGTCATATCCTCTTCCGCTTGGTTGCATAGGCTCTACCTCAGATGCTGGTCGGGTCGGGGTCTTATCAACCTTGGCGGAATGGGAGGTCTGTGAAGGTCGCAGTTCTATCGAGTGGCGGCAAAGACAGTAGCGCGGCTATTTGGTGGGCTCAGTGTAAAGGATGGGAGATTACCCACATCGTTACAATGATTGTAGAAGGTACCGATTCATGGATGTTTCAGATTCCTGGAACAAATCTCGTGGAGGAGCAAGCTAAACTCTGCAATTACCAATGGGTATCGGTGAAGACACAGGGTGTTCAAGAAAAAGAAGTAGAGGATTTGGAGCATGCCTTGCAAAAATTGAGCATCGATGGTATTGTATCAGGTGCCATACGCTCCGACTATCAAAAGACCCGGCTCGAGAGAATGTGTGAAAGATTAGAAATTAAATCATTTACACCACTTTGGCATCAATCAAGTGAATCACATATGACTGGTCTAGTTGAAAACGGATTCAAAGTTATGATCACTGGGGTTTCAACTGAAGGGCTGAATCAGGAATGGTTAGGGCACACCATTACTAGAGATTCACTCGAAAAATTATCATCTCTTGCAGCGAAATATAGATTTAATGTAGATGGAGAAGGTGGCGAATATGAAACACTTGTAACCGCCGGCCCCCATATGAATGGAGAGTTAAAATTGGAATATGATGTTCATTGGGATGGAGTTAGAGGCCACCTTTCGTTCACATAATTTCGCCTCGAATTAAAATTGAGTGGACACGGAATGTTCATGACCTCTGCTCAGAGGGACACACACATGGCATTCTGCCCACTAGATTACCGATATGGCTGTCAGGACTTCAAAGAGATATGGTCTGAGCTAGGTCGGCACCAACGCCAACTGGAAGTTGAAAGAGCTCTTGTTTGGGCTCACAAGGAGATGGGAAAGGTGTCCCCGGAAGATTACGCTAAGGTTGCCGAGATCGCAAAACCAAGTGTTGTCACCAAGGAAAGAGTCTCTGAGATTGAAGCCGAAACTCGCCATGATATCATGGCTCTAACTAAAGCAATGACTGAAGCAGCAGGTGAAGCTGGATGGTGTATACATTTAGGAGCAACCTCGAATGATATTGTAGATACTGCAGTTGGAATTCAACTTAGAGATTCAATTGTTCTTCTTCGTGAGCAATTATGTAACTTGATTGACGTTACAGCGACACTTGCTGAAAAGGAACGTAATACTGTAATGCTTGGAAGAACTCATGGACAAGCTGCAGTTCCAATCACATTTGGCCTGAAAGTTGCAGTTTGGCTCGACGAAATGCGTCGACAATTAGTTCGTTTAGACGAGGCAACTCCTCGAATAGCCGTGGGCAAGTTCTTGGGAGCAGTCGGTACTGGTGCAGCTCAAGGTGATGGTGCAAGGGAACTTCAACGCCTGATTTTGACACACTTAGGACTTCAGGTTCCGCTCGCAACAACCCAAGTCGTTGGACGCGACAGATATGTTGAGTATGTTTCTTGGCTTGCGAATGTGGCTTGTACATGTGAGAAAGTTTTGCAGGAAATACGTAATCTTCAACGATCTGAGATTGCTGAAGCCGGTGAAGGATTCGATGTAAAGAAGCAAGTTGGCTCATCTACTATGGCCCATAAGAAAAATCCAATCAAATCTGAAAATGCTTCAGGCCTTGCAAGAATTGTTCGTTCATTCATTATTCCGACTTACGAAAATGCATTGTTGTGGCACGAAAGAGACTTGGCAAATTCAAGCAGTGAAAGATTCACTCTTTCTCATGGTTCTGCGCTTTGTGAGGATGTAATTGCCAAAACTGCAAATGTACTGACTAATCTTTGGGTTGACAGTGATAGAATGCTTGCTAACATTGCTAGCCAGAAGGGACTTGTCATGGCGGAAAAGGTAATGATTGAGTTAGTTGGGCATGGAATCGGTCGTGATGAGGCTCATGAAATATTACGCACAGCATCATTTACAGCGATTGAAAATGGTGAGGAATTAATTGACGTATGTGCAAGGACACCAGCCGTAGCGGCAGCATTCAGTGCTGAAGACTTGGAAGAGATGTTTGACCCAGCAAACCATATCGGTGTTTCTGGAGAAATTGTTGATGAAGCGGTCGAAATAGCCCGTGCCGCTATTCAGTGAGTTCATTCTCACTACTAGTGGCTTGATGCATCGAAATCCTGACCAGCACCATCGCTATTAGCGCAGAAAGCGTGAAAGCAATACCTACCATCTCGGACATGCTGTACCACAGTGCAATCAATCCACTAAGTGAGATGTAGGCAACAACTTGGCAAAGAGCCGAAGCCATCTTTAGTCGATCAAACATTTCATCACTAAGTTCGCCATCGTGCTCCATCAAGAATGTGTATATCAAAAAGTAAATTCCCTGAAACGGAATAGTGGCTGCGATTATTGTCAATGCAACTTCACGTACAAAATTGGGATTAGATTCTTGTTCTATTCCTTGGAAAAGCATCACTGCAGTATTGGTACCAAGTAATGCGGCCATTATTGTCCAACGCTTGTCTTGGGAAGATGTTCGGCTTTCAACATTGACGGAACCATCATCCATATCATAGGCTAAAATGTCAAGGGTTTGTATATTGCCCTAAAATAGCGGTCTAGAGTGACAATTATTCAATAGGAAAATAGTTGCCATCAAATGTATCGGAAGGCTAGGAGCATTCCCCCAGTGATTGTAGCGACAATCATCAATAGAATTATCATTGCAGTTGGTCCAAATTCATTTGTATCCTCAAGTGCGGTTCCCATCAGACCATCACGCGCCATTGCATTGGATAGACTGCCGGCTTCCTCGAACTGAGGAGCAGCCCTCCTTGGAATGCGCTCCGACTTGCTCTTTTTTCCGGCCATGTACCGTGTGAGAAGTAATTGGGTCATATGACTTGTCCTCCTAATATTGATGGAAAGCAATATGCCCTATGGGTGTGAGCACCATTCATGCAAGAGCCAACTGTTGCAGACATGTCCATTGCCGACGAGCATATTGTTGTGAAAACAAAGACAAGAATAAGTTCAGTTTGCGAAGAATTATCTCAGAACCCAGCACATGCTGTCTTGGTAAAGGTTGGCTCTGAAATTCTTGGTGTAGTTACGGCAAGGGATATTTTTGCTAGTATGGCTGAAGGAATCAATGCGACTAAAGTCAAAGTTGAGAAAATAATGCGAACTGATATTTTGACCATTCCAGGCCCAACTCCACTTTCAATAGCACTCGATGTAATGAGCAGGGAAAAACCAGATGCCATTGTCATAACCGATAATGATGGCGAATATCTTGGTTATTTCTCGGCTAGAGATTACCGCGAAGCCACAAGGAAATTGGAATCTCATCAACTGATGTCAGTCCGCCTAAACCGCTCACGTAAAGCAATTACAAAACAAGCTGAAACATCTGATGCAGATGATTCAGGAGAAGATCTGCTTGATTTATTACTCGGCGGAAATAATGACGACGAGGAAGAAGGAATCAACCCACCTGCAATGATTAATCTGGATTGATTTTTATGGAACGCTGGAATTGCCCCATTGATGGTTCTACAATTCATCTTGCTGTTGAAGGCTCATGTGGTGGAACAAGCCTTGGAATTCAAATTGCACGCCAGGTAATCGAAGATGGTGGTCGTGTAATCTGGGCTGCGCCTGAATTACCAGATGGGCTGAGGTTTTCACAAATCTTTGCTGGGCTCGATCCAATTTCCTCATCTCGGTTTCATGCGCTGAATCTTGTTGGTAATTTTGATCAAGCCCTTGAATCACTGGTTAGTGCAGCTAAAATGCTACCCAATGTCACATTGGTAGTTTTGGATGATTATTGTCCTGCTACTGGTCCTTTATCAAGTGGAATTGTAAATAGTGTTAACAAGATGATTGTCCAAAGTAGTTGGACCAATCTGCTAATTTCAAAAGGCGGTGAATCAATGGATTCAATTCCTTTAGTTGCACGAGGAAAAAGCAAACTGAATTCGGATTCTGTATGGCTCTTGACAAGACCTGACTCCGATTCAAAAAGGGAACTCTGGATAGACGGTGAAATTACCGAATTACGACTCACAGAAGATGGCTTTATGGAATAATTACTCTTCTTCACCAAGTAACTTCGCCATTTCATCCAAAGCATCGTCATCAGGTTCATCGAACTGGTCTGGGTTTTTAGCGGCACCATCAAGAACATCAGCCCCTGCAACTGCTGGAGCAGCGTCTTCCTTTGCCTTTGCTAGGTTAGCGCGACCACGGTTTGTAATGTACCAAATCATTGCAAGTAATGATATTCCGAAGAGGATGTATGTGACTTCAGTAGAACTGACCATGATTATGCCAGTAAGTTTGGGCTATCAACATTTAGGGTCTAATGTTAGAGTCTTGGCCAAATGTCGGCGTTTATCGGCTGGCGGTTGCGCCCATCCAGTGATTGATGGAGTTCTAACATCCTCCAACCATGTAATATCGCTTTTCGATTTGCATTTTGGGCAGCGTACTCCTTGGCCTTGACCCATTGATTTCATCCGAATCCCACATTCACATAGTGGCCTTTGCTGTGTAACTGATTTGACTACTTTAATCGCTTCAACATGAATTTGTTTATCATATTCGAGTCCTTGACATTCAAACGAATCCCCAACATCTAGCCACTGCGCAATATGATTTACATCACCAGATTCCGAGAATACGAGGTATCTGTCATTGATTACGACATGACCGCCCTTGAGTAGTAGTTTAGTATGTACAGTATCGGCAATGGTGGAATCAATATGATCTCCAGTAGCTTGGTTTGTGCGAAATATTCTACTCCCGATAGTTTCAGCACACCCATCTAAGAGTATTTGGGAAGCCTTCGATGCCGATTCAAATGTCGTTGCCCTCACTCCAAACATAACCGGGCATGGGCCCCTTGGTGCTACCAAACCGCGTTTAGTCCTAGGATCTCTGCATAGAAATGTCTCCTCCATGTTATCTACCAAGGTAAGTGACTCTTCACTTACTTCTCGTGGACCTTTCCTCCATGCAATCCCCTCCCATGTTGAATTATCTGCTGGCCATGCACAAGATGCAGCAGCACCAATTCTTCCATGTCCTCCCCATTGATGTCCTCCCTCGATAAAACCGGCCTCGCCTCTAACTGCGCGCCAGTAGTAATCAGCGCTTGGCTTATCAAAAAACAGAGTCATTCCTGGGTCCGCAGGATATTGTAAACGGTCCGAGTGTTCCGAGATAGCAACTTCACCCTTTAGCGGAGCGATATTTTCATTCCAATAATTGTCAAGCCACGCAATTATACTCTGGTCTGCATAAAGTTCAACTGAAAGAGAGGCGTTACCTCTGGTTCGTTGTGCTGCAAAAGGCCACAGTCTTGTTAGTCTGGGCTCACCATAATCACATGGTAAAGCATTGAGTAGCTCATGAAAAACTAGTGTAGTACACCCGCCCTCCAAAGAGTCAGTATCATCCAAGCCTAACCACATACTAGCCCACCGGATTGAATTCATCGCCTACATCTTCTAGAATTATTCTTTCTATTACACTTGGAATTCCTACTTCTTCATCAACCTTGAATAATCTTGCACCGATTGCCCATCCGGCCCCCATATCCGAGTTCCGGTCACCCACCATTAAGTCCAGTTCATGAATTGGTTTTGGCTTTGTACCCCACCAATTGGGCTCACTATGGGCTTGATTGCGGATGACTTGGGATGCACGATTTAGCATTCCGGGCTGAGGTTTTCTACATTGGCACCGATCCCGATTTCTGTGCGGGCAAGTCACCAAGACATCAATCACTCCAATTTCCTCTTGTAACTTTTCGTGAATTGAATGGATACGTTCTTCCCCCCATAGGCCTCGCATTATCGCTGATTGATTTGTGACAATTGCAATTCTATATCCCTGCTTACGCAAAGCAATAATGGATTCTTTTACTCCGGGAATAATAACCAATTCACTTGGTGCATTAATGTAATTTGGACTGCCATAATTTAGTACCCCGTCACGGTCAAGGAATGCTATTGCACCATTCCACTCGAGGGGAATTTCTCCGATGTTTACCTCGGCTATTGGCCCTTCCATTGACACTGGGTGAAACAATCTCACCTATGTGCATTCAGGCGAAGTCATTAGAGCAAGTTACCTTCAGGACCATTTGATGGCAAGTGACCTCATAGTTGATCGTTCAATCGCAACAATCCTCGGGGTAGTTGGAATGTCGATACTATTTTTGTGTTGGAAATTACGCTCTGAGAGAATTGAACCTCTTGCCCCAGTTGGCTGGTTACTAACTGGATTTTATTTCTTCAACGAGACTGGATTTTACATTGCTCATGATGATATCGTACTCACCGTCATCAGTATTTTGACGTTACCCGGTGCTGCAGCAATTGCATTTTGGGAACGGCGGGTTGACATAGTTAACGATGCTAATGCACTTCGATGGTTTAGGGGGGCTGTTGCTGCTGCAGGTTTGCCATATCTACTGATTGCGCATGTCCCAATTCTCAACGTTCTTGCGATTTGGTTTGTAGCGTGGCAGTCAGCTGCTTTACTATCCTTCGCTGGTGGTTCTGAAGTGACACTTGGAGACACATATGCAAACCACGCAGATGGAACAAGCATTGAATGGAGTGCTTGGGATGGAAATCAGTGGTTCTTAACCGAAGAGATGTCTGAATTCTCGTTTCATACTGAGCTGATGGTAAATGGAGAGCCTTTGTACATAAATTTCGTATTGGCTTGTACTGCAATTCAGTCAATGATAATATTTGTAGGCGCTATTTCAGTTCTCGACATCGACTGGAGAAAGAGAGTACGTGCGTTATTTATTGCCTTATCACTAATCCATATCCTCAACCTCTTCAGAAACGCAGGTCTAATTTGGTTACAAATCGGCTATCCTGATTGGAGGTGGATGAATCTATCAATTTTTGAATTTGGGCATGCTTATGCAGCACGGGTTGTATCTTTGGGAGCGATGTTCTTACTAGCCTTAGTTCTGTTTGAGATGCTTCCGCAACTCCACAGACATGTGCTTGCTCTGCTCCGACCCATTGGTTTAGCGCCTGGTAAAAAGAAGGCCTAATCGAACAGATCGGCAACTTTCATATCTTCAGGAACCTCTACAGTTGGTTCGCCTAAATCTAATGCGGGAGGGATGTTGTTGATCTCCATACTTGGGATATTGATAGAATCAGTTGGTGGTGCTGTATCTCCGAGCATTGCTTCTGTCATACCATCCTTCTGATATTCCCATGCATACTCAGGTTCGCGTTTTGAGCGAACTACCATGTAACCCAGTACAGTAACAAGAATCAATCCCAGCATACTCGCTGAAACCCAAATAATATCATTGTCTACCGAGGCAATAATATCTGAATTATCGCCAACGCCATCGCCATCGGTATCGGTGTCTTCGGTAGGATCATCTGGGAAGTCGTCCTTATCATCAGGTGTTCCATCACCGTCTCTATCAAGAGGGTCATATGTTGAAACACATATATCTGCGTGGTCAGCCATTTCCATATAATCTATGAAATTGTCATTATTGCGATCAATTTCAAAGAAGTCAAAATCATTTTTCCATGCAACCCCTGTTAATTCTTCGATACTCAGGCGGTCTGTTTCATACCATGAAAACACAATCTGTAGTTCATTTTCACATGAGCACAATTCTAATGTAGCCTCATTTATATCAAGCACGCCGTCTTTGTTAATATCTAAATCTTCAAACTCATCGCCGTCAAATTCGTCCTTCGAAATATCGCCATCGGCGTTGAGATCAGCCTCAACGAAGATTTCCTTTGCGTACTCATCACAGGGCATAATTTCATCTGGGCCAGGGGTGGGGTCAGGGTTAGGGTCAGGTCCAGGCCGAGGGTTGTCGAATTCTTCCCAACTTGCGATAATTGAAATATCTTCAATATCGGTATTAGCGAAGATTGTAATATCTATACGTCCCATTGCAAAGAATATATCGATTGATTCTTCAGCAGCACCATTATCAGATTCGTATTGGATAGTATCGCTGCCTTGTCGCCCACCTGGCCCACCACCTTCTTCAAACATATCGTCCCAAATAATTCCTTCAGCTTCTGCAAACAGTGCAAGGTCGCCTTCGCCACCCCACGTATTGATGGTTAGGTCCATTGTGGTAGTGTCTTCTAAATCTATGAAGAAATACAATTCTTCACCTTCGGGAGCACCCATTCCAGCAACTTCTTCACTGTTAAACAGTTGAATTGGCTCGCCATCATAACTCCAAACATACCTGTCAGTAAATGATGCAGTAATATCGATTCGACTGTAGAACTCTTCACTTCCCAGTAAGATGTACCAACGACCAGGAGTTGGGTCATTGAAGCCAATTATATCACCAGCTCCTGGGGCATTTGAATGCTTGTCAAATGTTGTCCAGGTAGGATATTGTTCGAGACGCATCATCAATTTTGCTTCTCCATCGCCATTATTGAGGTCAATTTCTATTCGTTCAGTATCTACTGGTACATCGATGTAGAAGTATTGGTCAAGACCGGAAAATCCACTAAGTGGGCCATATGATACCCCTGCAGTCAGTTCAATTGCCGACTCCGGGTCAACATTGTCAGGACTGTATGTAAAATCTGCCTGTATGGTAACTTGTCTGCAGCCACCATACGATGTCATCATGATGTAGTAAATACCTGGTTGGGCATCAAAAATTTGTACGGTTTCTTCATTGCCAGAATTATACGAATGGTCTGAAGTCATTTGGCCACTAATCTGTCTTCCGTATGTGCTACCGCTGCTACTTTCATCATTCCATTGGTCATCAATCCATCCCCAATCATCCGTATATGGTAGGGCACCTAATGCGATATGAAGTTCACAATCACCTGGCCCACCCCATGTGTTAACTCTTAATTCGGCTAACTCATCTTGCAAATCAACATAGTAGTATACTGATTTTCCACTGTTTCGCAAAATTTGTTGTCCAGTAACTGAAATGCCATCATTTAATTCAGTCATTTCATCGAGTGCAGGGGGCTCTGGAGCTTCTTCCCAATTTGCACTAATTTCTAGATTATTGATTTCATAATTTGATGAAACTGTGATCCAGTAGGTACCTGCGTCTGGCCATTCGAAGAATTCGTATACATAAAGTCCCCAATCGAAGGTTTCAACTTGATAATCATGGTCCCAGGCCGACGGTATCTCATTCATTGAGATATAGATTTCATATTCGATTTCGTTCCAATCTTGTTCTTCGTCAAATTCGAAATCCCAAGAAAATATTTCTAATGTTAATTGCAGTGTATCTTCGGGAATCTCCATGAAAAATAGTAGAGTATCTCCGCCAGCCGCGTCCAATCCAGAGTTGTAGATTCCATTTTCTAATTCAAAGGCTTGCGCAATAATCGTACCGTCTGGCATTACCCATGCGGCTCCATGAATAACCCCCTCTCTCTCTTGAGAATCTTCTGTATAAGCGCCTTCACCTTCAGTAAACATCCAAAGTGTTTCATCAAATGCATTACTTATTTTGACGTCATCCAACATTCCTTGGAAGTAATTGCAGTCGCACCCTGCACCCATTCGTCCAATGTACAACTCATCACAATCATCACCTGATTGGAAGCAATCATTTGAACCAAAATCTCCGATTGGTATCTGAGAATCATTAACATCAATTAGCCCTACAGATTGGTTGTCGATGTAAAACACCCCTCCATTGAGCGTGCTAACCGTTACTTTCACATGTGTCCAAACATTTTCTTGAATCGAAACGTTTGAGACAGGGTTTGCCGACATCGAATATTCATTTGAATATGCTAAGTAACCATCGTTAAGGTACAATCCCCAGCCATAGTCTCCAACCATAGTAATGAAATGTATTCCATCAGTATTTGGAACGTTAACCCAGGCTTCGATTTCAATAAATCCATCCCAATCTGGCATTTCTTCATCGACGATAATGTAATCATCATTACCATCAAATCGCAAAGCATAATCTGCACCATCGCCAATTTCCACTACTCCATAGACTGGGAAATACTGTGGGTCATCTTCTAAATCATTCCAAGTTGCAGGTTCAATTGACCCCATATTAGTTCCAGTTATGTGAACATAGTCTTCATCATCACCTGAGCCAGGCTGCCCTTCACCCCAATTCCGGTAGAGGAAAGGAGTCCCATCATGCCAGCGATAGTCTCCTTCTTGTTGTGAATCAGAAAGTCCAGTCCAAATGTGGCGCGTAGTATCGTTTCCAACGGCAAATGTATCGAATATCCATTGATCTTCTTCGGCATCATCGATTGTAACCAAAAAGCCATCTAGGCTTCTTGCTACAGTAGCTGCATCACTCCATGATGATGCAGATAGAAGATGGTATGTGTGATTATTTGCTGGATTTACGACTGTTTGAATTACTTCAATATCTTCTAGTTCACCAGCACTTGCTGGAGTTGCAATAGGACTTGCAGTTACAAACAACATCAGGGCCGTGATTATCAATGCCTTTCGGTTCACGAATGTCTGTCTTGTACGCTCGTTATTTAACCTACCACCGGGATTGCTCATACCTTACGGTACAGATTTCTTCGTACCAGGATTTTGGTATGGTTTTTTGTCACTTTCGCTTTTTTCCGCCAATTCGTAGATCGGTCTTCAGTGGCATTTGGTGTTCCCAAGCGAATTCTTTGACAATTCTCCAGCCCTTTTCAGAACCTTCATAATCAGTAACGTCGATGACCTTATCACGTGTATTGGCCTTGAATGCTGCTACTGGTTCGGCGTTATGGAACACTAAATACGCACTACCAAATCCGAATTTTTGTTTTAGAACATCAGCAAAGTATGGAGCAATCGGGTCGGACGGAGGAATTACAAAGTCTCGTATTGGGGGCACATTCTTTGCTTCTTCAAGCAAATCCTTTCGCCCCCAGCAAACTTCATGCAAATCTTGGATTAGGAATCCCTTGATCAATGTAGAATCATCCTCAAACTCAGTTAATATGGCTTTCAATTCCTCTGGCTGGAATGGCGTTCCTGCTAATCGAATAAATTGTTTTAGAGTTATTACAGGGTAATCCGATACCAGTCGACGGAGGTATTCTCTTCGTAGAATTATCCGGTCAAGCCCCTTTCTCGGAGAAACTGAACGGAATCCACCGCGGTAGTCCTGGACCATATGCCCACTCCTCAGTAGCGGCTGAATCAGTTTTCTGAACGCAGCACGCTTCATTGCGTGTCGTTCCATGAATAGGTTAGGGTCGCTATGGGATTCGAAGAATTCTAGGACATCAATTAGTTCCTCATGGGGCTCTTGGCCTCTGATTGCTAGTAAGGTAGAGAAGTGGTCATAGGAAGCCCAAACCTGATGACCTCTCAGATTAATTCCTTGGTGTAATTGGTGAGCACTAGCCATATTTTTCAATCCAACACGGTAAACCTCAGCTCTTCCACGAAGACCAAAATCATCACGCACTTCTTGTACACTTTCGAGGGCCTCGATTTCATTTTCGAGTCTCGAGTTTTGGTGCAAGTGGTGGCGATTAAAGAGGGCCCTCTCTGCTATTTCTCGTGGCTGCGGATCAACCACTCCCCCACGAATCATTCGCTCACCGGCAAGTTTGAATCCAATTTGCTCTAATGCATTTCGCGAGTCAGCCTCAAGTTCCTTAACTGGGATACCATTGAATTGTGATAGTACTGCGACATCTATGAGTTGGTCTGCATGGTTTTCTAGTAATTTTTCGAATGCTGCGCAGAACTCATCAAGATACGAATATGGAATATGCATATCCTTTATTTCGAGGTAATCATTTACTTTGAACATCAATACCTTTCCAATCGGGTCGACACCCTTGAACACAGGCAAATACCAGCCACGGTCAAGTGCAGAGCGCACTTCCCAAATGAATCTTGAAACATAAGGGTCGGACTGTGTCAGAATGCGCAATGTTCTATCTTCGCGGTTCGGTGTATGTAGAATCGCCACTTCATCAGGAATTACATAGAACGCCTCAGGTTCAGGAACTAGCGCCATTACTCGTGCAACTCTTCCATCTGCTTCCAGATTCCGTAGAGCAATAGTGAGTTCCTCAACACTTCTTGAAACATAATATCGCAAGGTGAAAGCCTTTACTGGGCCCATTCTTTGAATAACTTCAACCAAAGCATCCTCGAAGCCCATTGGCTCATATACTTCATGGACTCTGTGGAATAAGGACAGTCTTCTCCTCCTTCCGACCACATCTTCAAATTGCTTTACTAGACATAATTGCCTTTCGAGATTACTTATTGCGTTCTTCAGATCACGCTGCAAGGATTTGTAATCTTCCCCCTTAGGGAAATCTGCAAGTATCTCTTGACGAGTTAAATTTTCACCTTTCGGAACCTTTTCAAGGACCAATTTTTCCATTTCTCCAAGCCATGGTTCTGGCTTAAGCCCTAGTAGCATTGGTAAATTCTTTTGAGTCGTATATCCAATTCTATTGTGCAACAATCTACCCATTAGAACATCGGAATCTAGTTGCAAGTCCTTCCAATCAGCATAACTGAAATTATCTACGCGGTACATCATTTCTTGTTGCTTTTGGAAAAGTATGTGCTGGTCAAAAGCAGTAAATCCATCTGGATATGTCTCGAACGATTTCTTCATTACCAGATTCTGCACCCATCTGTACTCAACAACATCTTCTTCACCACCAGTGATACGGTGTTCATCCACTTTCAGAATAAATTCAGCATCATCTGTTTGAGTAAAGAAACCAACAGATATAACGTTTCTAATTTCTAATTCGTGTAGAATCGAGTCGATTTGTCCTTGAGGGAATGGTAACCTTCCAGAGATGTCTTCACCCGTAGATGGCCCCTCGCTCCCCAGCATTTCAATAATTTTTACACGCAGAGCTTCGTGTGGGTCTGAGATAGATTTTTCCTCCCACTTTGTTGGTTTTAACCCATCATATTCAACGGCGATTTCGTATGTGACACCTTTTGTATATAGGTCTCTGACATCCTCTACATCTTTGCCACCAGCAATGGCAATGCAGCCTAAAGTCCCGTGAATCTCGGCCATGTAGGATGAGAACCATTTGTCATCTAATTCCTTCATCCCGGTTCCACGCAATTTTGTAATTTCACCAGATGCCGCTAATTCCTCAACCCAACTTTCAATTGAACTGTGGTCAATACCTGCTAGTTTGGCCTTGTATAGAGGGTTCTCCCAATTTCTATCTAGTCCGCCACCTTTGCTCATTAGATGCAATAATTGTGAAGAATTTGTGGGGTTTGGAACCTTGTTGGAATAATACTCCTTGAGTTGTTCATCTGTAAGTTCTGTTGCAAGACTACGATTTCCGAGTAACCTTCTCAAAATTTCCGGGTCTATGTCCTTAACTAGGAAAGCCCTTGTTTTCATCGACAGCAGATCCTCGAAAGTGCTCATGTAAAGGCTCATTCCAAGTCTAGATGGAACTGGAACCTTGGTGTGCACGATTCTGGCCGTAGAATCCTTTGTTGCCTCGAGGAATTCATTTAGTGATTTGATATCGATGTCACCAAACATTATCTCTGCCTTTGCCTCTTTGATTAGTAACGAGTCCTCAATCGAGCGGTGGCGCTGTAACAATGCATCTGCACGTTGTTGGAATTGTTGTGGGCTTACTTCTTCTGCCCCAATACGCTTTGGAATTATCATAGACCGGCCTGCAACTTCTCTAAATCTCTTAGCAAATATTTGGGTGTTGACAATGTATCTCTCAATGACTTCCAAATGATTGTTCGATTGGAATAATTCATACATTTTCCCAGGGTCTACTTCTTGACTAGTTTTTATTAGAAGTCCATTTTCATCGAATGATAGCTCTAGAACTGCAATACCGTCTTGTTCAGCTAATCCCGCCATAAAGTATCCAAGTGCAGTATTGAACCCTCGGCCACGACATGAAGTGATGAGGTATGTTGGCATTCCACCAGATACAATTTGTTCAACAATCAGACGGTTTTTGTCTGGCACTTGAAAAGAATCCAGTGTGTGCTCTTCTAAGTGTCGTGCGATGGTATTAGAAACACCTTCACTCAATCCATAAGCATCACGAAGTATTGCCCTTGGGTCCAGATTTCTTCGAAGGGCTGTTACTGTATGGCCTATCAAATCCAGTAGTGCACCGGAGAGTTCCCTTGAACGGCTTCGCGCCTCACCACTCCATGATGGCACAGTTGGTCGATATCCCGTAACCGATGCAACATTTACTCGAGTTCCCTGAATGTTTGTAACCCTGTAGGTGGAACCTCCAAGCAATATGACGTCACCACCACGCAAATTAGCTACGAATGATGATGATAGTTGGCCAAGAATACTGCCCTCTGCATTAAACACAAGATAGGAATTATCTGGTGCAATAGTCCCAATATTTGTGTAGTAAATCATTCTGGAATATCCTCGTTTTCCATAGAGATTTTCTTCCCAATCAATCCATACACGCCTTTCTTCTTGAAGCATGTCGAGGACTTCAATGAAATCATCATACTCTAAATTACGGTATGACCAGGTACTGGTAACAACTTCGAATGCCTCGTCTATGTCACGTTCATTGATAATCACCAGCCCAATTAGAAATTGTGCCACTACATCCAAGCAATTTTGAGGGAAGTCAAGGAGGTCCATCTCTCCTGTTTGAATGGCTGCTTGGAGTGCTGCTAGTTCAATCAAGTCATCTACGCTGGATGGCAAAAACCTAGCCCGGGGTATACCTCCAACATGGTGCCCAGCCCTCCCTATTCTCTGCAGGGCCGTTGCAATATCTCCAGGTGAGCCGACTTGAATGACCATGTCCACGGAACCAATGTCGATTCCCATCTCGAGTGAGGATGAAGTTACAACTGCGCGAAGATGGCCCAATTTCAATTTTCTTTCAACATCCAAACGCATTCTCTTATCCATTGAACCATGGTGCCCAGCAACTAGTTCACCGAGATAAGGGCGTAATTTTTGAACAAGAGTTTCAGTCATTTTTCTCGTATTTGCGAATACGAGTGTTGTCGTGTGCGCACTGATTAAGTCAGCAATCATTTCGACATTCTGTTCGAGAACTTTCATTACAGACAAATCACTAAACTTAGGAGAACATAGTAAAATATCTAGATCTAATTCTCTTGCACCACTAATCTTAGCAATTTTAACTTCTTGTGCCCCATTCCGGCTTTCTCTATCGTCACTAGAAACAAGATATTCAGCAACTGTCTCTAGAGGTTCCATTGTAGCAGAAATTCCAAGCCTTTGCACTGGCCTTTCGAGTATAGTATCGAGTAAAGAAATTGTAAGTGCTAAATGAACTCCGCGCTTTGTAGGAACTAGTGAATGCATTTCGTCAATAATAATCCACTCTACATTGGAAACGATTGGTTGGAATCTTGGCGATGAAATTGCAATCGCCATACTTTCAGGTGTAGTAATTAGGATGTGAGGGGGCTTTCTCAGCATTTTTTGGCGCTCAGATTGCGGAGTATCTCCGGTTCGAAGCCCAACACGGATTTTGCCCTGTGCCCGGTCAGGTAGATACTTGTCTTCGATTTCAGCCAGTGGCCCAATCAGATTTTTCTGTATATCATTCGCTAGTGCCTTAATTGGAGAGATGTAAAGACAGTAAACTCGTTTTTCAAGGGTTCCTGCAAGAGCATGCCGCACTAATTTATCAATAATTGTTAGAAATGCAGTGAGGGTTTTTCCTGAGCCAGTCGGTGAACATAATAGCAAATGGTCCCCGTTTTGTATAGCTGGTATCGCTAATTTTTGCGGTTCAGTAAAGTCAGGAAATTTATCTCGGAACCAGTTCCTGACTGGTTGACACAGAGACTCATACAATTCCTCGGAATCGAGAGGTTTGTCCAAGTATGTGATGTTAGCCAAATTTCTCATCTCTGCGTTGCGTGATTGGACAGCGTGAGTAAGGGGATGATGAATGTTTTGCTAGATAGAAGAATCATTTATGCCGTATCTGTTTGTAATACATCAAGACAGAATCCCCGTTTTGCATTATTGGTAGGGCTGGCTTTAGAATATGCATCGCTAATTTGGCTCACAATCGTTTTCAGGGCAGGTGGGCTCATGTACTTCCTTGGCCACGCAGGTGTATGGAGGAGTTTTCAAGCGAACGTCTTGCTAGGCTAACTGGCATGCTAAAGAGGCGTGGAGTAATACTTCCAGCATTCGAAATCCATGGAGGGGCGGCAGGCCTTTACGACTTTGGACCAGTTGGTGGGAGATTAAGAAATCGTGTCAATCAAACTTGGATTAATCACTGGCAGAGTTTGGGTAATGTTGTTGAAATTTCATGCCCGACTGTAACACCATACCCCGTTCTTGAAGCCAGTGGCCACGTTGGGGAATTTAGTGACTTCTTGACTGAATGTAAAAAATGTGGCGAAGCTAGCAGGGCTGACCATCTAATCGAGGATAACTACCCAAATGCTGAGTCTTTATCCAAGGCTGAACTGGGCGCTCTAATTTCAGAGAACAACCCAACTTGCCCTTCATGTGGCGAATCCGAGTGGGGGCAAATCGAAGCTCAGAATTTGATGTTCAATACCAAAATAGGAGCAGGCTCTTCAGGACGCCAAGGTTTTCTCCGCCCAGAGACAGCACAGGGAATGTTCACCTCATTTACCTCAATTTACCGCCACTTCAGGGAACGTCTTCCGTTTGGCGCACTCCAAACTGGCAAGGGCTACCGTAATGAAATAAGTCCGCGTCAAGGAATGATACGTCTTCGAGAATTCAATATGGCCGAATTAGAATATTTCATCGACCCAGAAGTGAATACAGTCCATGATTTTTCCTTGTGGAACCAAGAAGTCACCCTAATTGCTGACAAAGAGGGTGAAATTGTTATGACTCTTGGAGATGCAGTTGAGAAAGGAATAATCCGGCATCCGACTGTTGGATATTTCATGGGTTGGACTATGGATTTCTTGCTCAATGTTGGAATTGATCCAGCACATTTGCGCTTTAGACAACATGAGTCTAATGAAATGGCCCATTATGCGCAGGATTGCTGGGATGCAGAGATTAGGGGGTCCTATGGCTGGGTCGAATGTGTTGGAATCGCTCACAGAGGTTGCTATGACCTTACAGCCCACGAAGAAGCAACGGGCCAAAGGCTCAGAGCATGGAGAACTTTTTCTGAGCCAAAAATTGTTGAGATCAATGGCTGGACAACCGATGGCGCAAAGGCAGGTCCAGCGTTCAGAGCATTAGCCGGCCAAGTTAAATCCGCAGTTGAAGAATTGCCGCCTGAAACAAATTTCCCATTTACTCTTGGCATCGGCGAATCCACAGTAGAGATATTGCCTGAGCATGTCAAGCGTGTCCAGAGAAGTGAGAATGTTAACGGAGAATGGTTTGTCCCACATGTCGTAGAGCCCGCATTCGGTATAGACCGAATTATTTGGCACCTACTAGACCATTCATACTCAGAGATAGTGAAGTCGGGTGAAGATTACACACTTCTTGGTTTGCCCGAATTAATCGCACCTGTTGATGTTACAGTACTACCCCTCTATGAGAAAGATGGAATGGATGAACTGGCACTAAAAATTCATCGGGAACTTTGTGGAAAGAAAAATGTATTTTCCGTTTATGATGCAAGTGGATCAATCGGTAGAAGATACGCTAGGGCTGATGAAATCGGAGTGCCTTGGTGTATTACGGTTGACCATGATTCTTTGAGTGATAATTCAGTAACACTCCGTTCTAGAGATACCGGTGAGCAAACTCGTGTATTGATTGATGCCTTACCTTTCTAATTAGACTCAATGTTCAAATGGGGCCTAGTTAAACCTCACTCCCATGGTGGTTAGTGACTGGACAGAACGCCACCGTCCCATGAGTGAAAAACAGCTTGAGGGTAACGAAGCACAGCGTCGTAAAATTCGTAAATGGCTAGATAACTGGCAAGATGGCGTCCCAGAGAAGCCAGGATTACTTTTGATTGGCCCCCCTGGAGTTGGAAAAACTACTGTCGCAAGAGCGATTGCCGCTGATATGGGGTGGCAAGTTATCGAACTCAATGCCAGTGATGCACGTAACGCAGGTGCAATTAGGAAGGCTGCTACGCATGCTGCTACCCACGGCTCACTGTTCATGACACCCGGTCAAAAACCACCTCGGACACTGATTTTGTTAGATGAAGTTGACCACCTATCCGGCGGTCTACGTGCTGTTTCAAGCGACCGTATTTCCTCGATAGTTTCAGGTGATAATGCAAATGATAACGCCTCATTACGCGGTGATAGTGGTGGTAAAGCCGAATTATTGCACCTATTATCAAAAACAACTCAACCAGTAATTCTTGCCTGCAATGATGAAATGGGCTTATGGGGAAAAACATCCTCTACTTGGAGAACGGCCCGTGACAGATTTAATCGCCACTTAATCACCGTGCGGTTCGACAGAGCCTCAGATGAGGCACTACGGAGAATCGCTCTCCGCGTCATTAAGGAGGAAGGCTTCACTGCTGATTCTAATGCTATAGATGAAATGGTGAAGAACAACCCTGGTGATTTACGCGCTCTAGTAAGGGACTTGCAAGTAATGTGCACTCTTGTAGATTCTAATTTGACAAAAGAAATGGTCCGGGAAAATATTGATACTGGTATACGTGATACCAGTGTAGAGATTTTTCCCGGTCTCGATGTTCTTTATCGTTCTAGAACAGCCTTGAATGCCATGAAAGCGGCTAGATCATTGGATAAAAGCCCAGATGATATGGTCGCATGGGTTTCCTGGAACAACGGTGTTGTATTTACAGAACAACAAGCGATTAGACGTTCTTCTTCAGCACTTACCCTCGCAGATCGATTGCTTACCACCCGCTTTAGAAATACTGCACACCGTTCATGGTATTGGAGTTCAAATTTAGCAGGGCTTTCGGCTAGCTTAACTCCATCAAAACCCATTGAGGGGAGGATATTTTGCACATACCCAGGGTTCCTCAGAAGAAATTCGTCTTGGGTAAAGTCATCGATTGTAAATCGTCTTGCTGAGACATGCGGATGCTCCATTAAAGCAGTTCGAGAAGAATTGTTACCGTCGATTGTGGCAATTCACGCAGAAGGTGCTGATGATTTTTCAGTATCTATAGCGCTTGGACTATCTCCCGAGGAACATGCTGCCATTTGCGGGCTCAAGGTTAGTAATCGTTCTACTAAAGTTCTGATGGAAAAATATGCGAAGGAGTTTGAAAAAACTTTAGCGCCAGTTCACCAAGAGATTACAACTACAGTCGTCCCTGAAGTCGAAGAAAAGATTGTATCTGAGATTCCAGAGAAGGATTCGGGTCAAAAAACATTATTCTAATCATTTCTTTTTCTCTTCTAATTTCTCTTCCATCTTTTCAAAGAGTTCACGTATTAATTTCATCGATGCTCTATCGGGAGCTTCTCTTTCCTCCCTCTTCCAAGTACGAGGGTGTATTAATAGTAGAGCAGTCATCAATTCAAGTCGCCCAAACCACATTAGTATTGAAGTTATTAAGAGTGAGGGGGTTCCCATTGACGCCCAAGTATTTGATGGCCCATAGTCTCCTAATGCTGGCCCGACATTTCCTAATGAAGATGCAACTACAGCAACTACAGATTCAAAATCAGAATTCGGCATTGTAATTGCCAAAAGAATACATGAAATTGCAAATAGTCCAGTCCAGACAAATAGCATTCCAATAATCAATCCGAGTCTATCAGATTCAACAACCTCATTATTCATTCTAATTCTTACTACTCGTTTTGGTTGGGCGATTCTTCCAATTTCCCTCCATGCAACCTTGAGAGCGAGTTTTACTCTCATTAACTTAAGACCTCCACTGGTAGAACCAGCACAGGCCCCTACTATCATAAGCAAAAATAGGAAAATGTGAGTAACGACTGGCCAAAGCATGTAGTCGGCAGTGGTGTAACCCGTAGAGGTACCAATTGATATCACAGTAAATATAGAGTCGTAGAAACCTTCTGTTAACCCACTACCTTGCGATAATAATGCTATGAATACAAATAATGTTGTAGCAACAATCACCAATACATAACTGCGCCCTTCTTGATCTGAGAATACCTTATCCCATTGCCTCTCCCATGCCAGCCAAATCAAGGTGAAATTGATGCCTCCTAAAAACATGAAACAAATTATTATCGATTCGACAACATAACTGTCATAATATCCTATGGAGGCATCATGAGTGGAAAACCCTCCTGTCGGCATAGTTGTTAATCCATGGTTGAACGCGTCGAAGAGTGTCAACCCCCCAACACCCCATAGCATCAAGATTTCAAGAATTGTCAGGATAATGTATATTGTCCACAAAGCGAATGCTGTTTGTTGTAATTTAGGTCGAAGACGAGACAAAGAAGGTCCAGTTAATTCGGCTCTGGCAAGCGCCATACCTCCTCCTAGTACACGGGATAGAAGCATGAGTCCTAACATAATGATTCCCATGCCGCCTAGCCATTGTGTTAGCGACCTCCAAATCAGAATACCTTTGGGCTGTGCATTAATACAATCAGGAGTTGTACCTGGAATACAGTTAGGGCTCATTGAATGCTCAATCACAGTTGCTCCAGTAGTAGTGTAGCCAGACATTGATTCAAACCATGAATTTACAAATCCGCGTCCAATATCTGCCATGCTCGAGCCATCGGTAAACGGTCCATGGAATACTCCGCCTAGCCAGAATGGAAGACTTCCAATCAACACTGCTACTGGCCATGCTAGTGCAACAGCAGCAAATGCTTCACGATCTCTTAATCGTTCAGTTGTATCAGACCTAACACCCAGAGTCAGAAGCGCACCACCTATCATTCCAGAAAATAAGATAGGAAGGAAGAATGCAATTAGTGCGAGGTCGATGCCATCTAGCCACCATGTAATTATGAAGCTAAACAGCAACGGAACAATCATCGCCATCATCGTCCATCCGACGATAAGTGAAAGCACGTCGCGACGCATCTATCTATCACACCTTGAATCTCTTCTGTAAGTCTTGTAATCGATCTGGAGGCAAGAAAATGGTTAATCGGTCATCCTCAAGCAGCGTTTTTGAGGAGGAAGGACGCATGGTTTCCCAGTCATCATGTATGTTTTTTCTCTGGATAAATGCTACTTTACACCAATCTGGTAGCCCAGCATCTGCCAGAGTTTTACCTGCAAACTTTACTTTGGACGTAATGGTTAGGCAAATTCCGATTACATCGGGTACACTAGATAGGACTGCATATGGACCGGGCAACTCGGAATGAATCCGCGAAAGAATTGTATCAATTGCTACTCGTTTTCTGTCAACTGAGAAAGTGATTCCCATTCTTCTGACAACGCTCACTAAATCAGCATCATACATGATTAGGCCTGTGCGCTCTACACCCATGTCACTGGCTAAAAGTGCCGCTGCAATCGAAGCATGGTCATCATCTAGAGCGGAAATTGCAATGTCGTGGGACCCTATTTCAATTTCAGAAAGTAAGTCCTTATCCAAGTGGTCACCATGGATAATTTCAATCCCACTTCGGTTACCAATATCTGAACCTGCTAGTTCATTCGCCTTGTTCAGATTCTTTTCGACGATAGTAACAGTTCCGTTTTGATCAAGCCATGCTTTTGCTAATCTCACACCAATCAAACCAGCGCCAAAGATAGCGACTTTCGGCCGGTCTGGGAAATCAATTGCTTCATGTCCAAAAATTCGTAATATCCGATTAAATGAAGCCTCTCCAGCAGTAGCTATTGCCACTCGATCATTCGGGAGAATTTGGTCATCAGCAGCCGGCACCTTTCCCGGCATTCCATCACGCTTCAGTCCAACGACTAAGGGCATACCTCCCTCAACTTTCGCACCAGAATCCCGTAAAGTTCTGTGAACTACACCTCCCGCTTCAGGACGGACATCCAATTCTACGATGTATGCATCCGCTTCGAAAGGAATTACTTCTGTTAGTGACGATGAACGGAGTCCTGAAATTAGTCTTGATATTGCTCCATCCACCGGGTGGACTACGTGGTCTACTCCAGCCCATTTTGCCAATTTACCAGATTTATGTTCCTCAACAAATATTGGGTCTCTAACCCTACAAACCGTCATCAATTTGCCCTTGCCCTTGGTTTGCTCAGCATGTACATGCTTTGCAAGTGCACAAGATAGAATATTACGTTCATCAGAATTAGTAGCTGCGACATATACCTCGGCAGATTCAATTCCCGCTTCAATGAATTTTTGTCTTTGAGTAATGTCCCCATGAAGAACTAGGATGTCCATTCCTTGGGCATTTTTTACTGCCATTGCATCATTGTCGACTAGAACAACGTCCTTGTCTTCACTTCGCAGAGCACTTGCGAGTCCAGAGCCAACACGCCCTCCTCCGCCTATGATAATCCTCATGCGAGATCCTCTCCTAACCATTTGTTTTCCCAGGATGCACCAGATACATCATAATCTTCAGTAAAGAAGGACCGGACTCGATTAAAGTCATTACCTGACATTGTACCTGCCGAATAGTAGCCGCCAACATTTGACCACGGAGAGTCTTCAATCCAATCGATGTACGCGGTGGGGGTATGTACTAGCCATTTATGATTGACAACATCCACAGACCCCTCGACATAACATGAATTCAATTCTACTTCATTAGCCTCACACCATTCATCAGACATCGGTAATAGTACGTATGCCCATGCATGGCCTTGCCACTGGTCAAAATTAGAATCGGTCAATGCACCAAATACATACCAAGTAGGTATCCCTTTAACGCGCATAATACTCATGAAAGCATTGGATTGTTCATCACAATCACCAGCGACTGCGGTTAGACATTGTTCACCACTCCTAGCAGTGTTAGGGGCATTGTAATCATATGGAATATTGTCATTTAGCCAATCAAATGTTGCCCTTGCATAGGCATACGCATTGTCCTTCAATGAATTTGGAAGTGAAGCCTCTATACTTGCTGCAGTCTGGAATATAGTTGGAGCAGAAGATTGTTTTCCCGAAATAGCCCAGTTACTATTACAACCTGGTTGGTTCGGTTGGCAGTTGCGATCATACCACTCTATATGTTGCCCGAATTCTGTGTACCGTGACCCACTACCTCGATTCTGAGCTTCTTCGAAGGTTCCCGAACGGGCTACACTATTGCCTTCAGATTTCCCGTCTAGTTTTCCATCCACTTTAGTGGAATGCCACCAAGTGTGACTCGTTGATTGTAGAGTTATTGCAAAGTCTAGAGTTTCATGAGTACCGCTTGGGACATCCATTGAGACTCGGATACAGGGACCGGGTTCACAATTATCTGAACCAGTTCCAGGGCTAGGCCACCATACTTGATTTCCATCAGAAGTAATTACTGCGTTTGCCTTACTACGCGTCGGTAAGCCATTTGCAGGTATTGTTATCGTATCACCATCAACACGAATTTCCATGTTCAGTATATGTTGAATATTAGATTTCTGAACTTCGGTACCGTCGGTATAAGCCAGGGCAACCGGCCCACCTTCGTTACTTGTAACATCAACTGGTATCATTATCGACTCTTCGAGATGTCCGTTTCCAGATCCATTATTCCATAAGTCAATACTACGGACTACCGTATACTCTGCTTCTAGAGGATATACCTGTACTGGAGCCATACCTTCCTCCACAAACTCCTGAACTTCGGCCCATTTTGCTAGAACAAACTCCCTTGCATCAGGTGTAAAGAAAACAAATGCAATAAGTGCGATTAATCCTAATTGATTGATTCTGCTTTTTTTGCGCCTACCACGCTTTGGTTTTGCACTCTTCATAGCATGTCTAGGCGCCACGCCCATCTTCGCTTTTCGAGTAGGAGAGCGCATAAATTCGCCCTTGACGCGAGAGTCCATTCCAGATGCACCCGTGATTACTCTACCACAACTGTAGCAAATAGAATCGCCCGGGAGGGTTTGGGCTCGGCAGAAGGGACATGTTCCCATCGTATCAACGCTAAACCGTACCCCCATGAAGGTTCTGCACACTAGTAAAAGTGAAAACAGCCCTATATATTGAAAGAAAATGATAGTTAATGCGTTTTGTAAGCACCTATTTACTCTTCTTCATTTGGTTTGCTCCGAGAAGCATCGGACCAGATTCTTCTCAACCGCCTACGGGCAGGTCTGGGAACTGCTGCCCAAACCCAATCCTGGGCTTTTCTTTCAGCTAGTATAAGTGGCGGAATGATGAAAATCCAAGTTCTTGGATCGAACATTGCTGCAACAAGTGAGAGGTGCAATAGCATCACAAATACAAATGTCTTTAGTGCAGCTCTCCACCTTTTTTCTTGCAGCATATCGTACCCGTGCCGGCAAAAGATTAACGCATAGCCACGCGGACTTACTAAAGCGATTAACCCTATAGTTGCTATACTGATAACTGATAATGATTCAACTTCGAGAACCCGATATATTGAGTACATACCGATTAGGCCACCTACCGAAAGCCCAAGGGCCCATCCAGTTGTTGGCTGCGAACCTGTACGTCTAACACGTGTTCTGCGCAATATCAAATGTACAATTACCGCCAGACCTAAAAATAGAATGATATTTGTGAAGGGGAAATTTCCAAAATAGTATGGCTTGTAAACAAATTCATCTGCTAGCCTTCCATAAAAACCACCGAGTAAAATACCCCAAAACATCATACTCCATGCTGTTGGCAAGTCATAGAAACCAGCATACTTAGTCATCACTCCGCGCCAACCAAGCCCCATTCCAATTAACGCTACAATCGATGCGACTTGAAAGAGCACCAAATTGCTTGCCATGTAGTGCCGTGTTAACCGCTATTCAAGTGAGTTGTGTAGACCGAGGGGTTGAAAATGCCCAACCCAGCCCTATAGGCATGGCTCGACTACTATTGTTCGGCGGTAAGGGCGGAGTTGGTAAAACTACAACTTCTACTTCTACAGCAGTTGGACTAGCTGATGCAGGTTTGAAAGTGCTGTTGGTCAGCAGCGATCCAGCCCACAGTACGTCTGATAGCCTTGGCGTCCAGTTAGGGCCTGAACCATCTGAAGTTGAGGGAGTCCCTGGTTTATGGGGGCTGGAGTTGGACCCAGAATCTCGAATTTCCGACCACATTCCTAAGCTTACTGAAAGTCTTGGTCCATTGATGGGCGGTGAATCTGCTGATCTCAACGCTTCTGAAATGATTTTGCCTGGTCTTGATGAGGCTATGGCCTTTGATGAACTCCTGAAGCACCTTGAGAATCCCGGGTGGGATGTAATCGTCTTCGATACGGCCCCCACTGGCCATACACTGCGTTTTCTAGCACTTCCTGAAATTATTGAAAAGTGGGCAGATAAAATTATCAAAATGCATCGAGTAACCGGGGGAATCCGGGCCATGATGTTTGGTTCCAAAGATGGTGACAAATTAAAGGAAGAGTTGGATAAATTCAGGCGTCGTGTACTCCATGTTCGTCGCATTTTATGCAACCCTGAAGTTACCCGCTTCACACTGGTAACAATTCCAGAAAAAATGGGTGTGAATGAAACTGTGAGAGCCCACAAATCGCTGGCTGAATTTGAATTGCCAGTAACGGGTTGTGTAATCAATCGTATGACGCCAGATTTGGAACATGAATTCATTCAAACAAGAAGAACAAATGAGGCGGAAAATGTGAAAACGCTCACTGAGTCTCTTCCGAACCTCCATTTTCATGAAGTCGAATTAAAAGACTCAGATATTCATGGATTGGATGCATTACGCAGCATTTCTAACGAACTTCATGGAACGATAAATGTCAGCGAAGGACTAGGTCCATTTTCAATTGGATTAGGACTTGAGGTCCATCGTGGTACTTGGCTACAAGGTGATGAAGTTCAATTACACCTTCCTGGAATTGTCCGCGACGATCTTTCATTGAGGAGTGAAGATGGCACAATTCTAGTTGGAATTAATGGCAGAGAACATCCAGTTGAATTTACCCGTCCAGCCAAAGCTAGCCAGGTTAATGCAAAGCTCGAAGACGAAATCCTTCGTCTTACCTTCCCCGCTGAATAATCATCCGTTGGGTTCAAACCAAATGCGCTTTTGGACAAGCCATGGCACTCGAAGGGCTATCGAGGGGGATATTCTCCGCTTTAGGGCTACTGAAGAGTAAAAGGAAACTCGATGAAGACCAGTTAAAGGAGATGTTGCGTTCGCTTAGAAGGGCGTTACAGGAAGCAGATTTCAACGTCAGACAGACAAAAGAAATCACTGAAAAACTTGAACTGAGATTGCGTGAAGATGAACCCCGCCCGGGAGTTACTCTTCAAACACATGCAATGAATATACTCTACACTGAATTAGTGAGGCTTCTAGGTCCTTCGCGAGAAGTTAGGCCCCACCAATCAACAATATTGATGGTTGGATTATATGGTAATGGTAAGACTACAAGTACCGCAAAATTAGCAGAATGGTACCGTAGGCGCCATGGGGTTAGGGTAGCTGTAATCGAAGCCGACGTCCATCGCCCAGGCGCTTATAGTCAACTTACTCAACTTCTGGAAGACTCAACAGTTGAAGTGTACGGCGAACCTGATAATAAAAGCGCAGTAGATATTGTTCGAAATGGACTAAAGGCGCATTCAGCAGCGGATTTGGTGATTATCGATACCGCTGGACGACACAAGTTAGACGAAGAACTGGTTGTTGAGTTAGAACAGATTTCTGAAGTTGCAAATGCCAATGAGAGGTTTCTCGTAATCGATGCACAGGTAGGACAATCTGCAGGCCCCGTGGCTGCAAACTTTCATGATTTAGCCGGCGTAACTGGTATTGTAATTACCAAACTAGACGGTACTGCTAGAGGTGGTGGAGCACTTTCAGCAGTCGCAACTACTGGAGCGCCTGTAATGTATATTGGTACTGGCGAAAAGGTAGACGATTTGGAGAAATTTGAGTCGGACCGCTTCATTTCTAGGCTACTGGGGATGGGTGATATTCGTGGCTTAATCGATCTGGCCCCAGAAGATATGGATGAAGAAGAGGCAATGCGCATTACCCAACGCATGATGTCCGGTCGCTTTACCCTGAATGACATGTATTCACAAATGGAAATGATGTCGAAAGTTGGCACTATCGATAAATTACTTTCATTTTTACCATCTGGTATGTTTGGAGGTATGGGCGCAATGGGCAAGAACCAGAAAGCTGCAATGCAAGGAAATCTTGACCGTTATCGCGTCATAATGGATTCGATGACCATCTATGAAAAAGATGAACCTGCAAAGATTAAGGCTGATAGGATCAATCGTATTGCCAGAGGTTCTGGTGTTAGAGAAAAAGATGTTAGGGAATTGATTGGCCAATGGAATCGTTCGCGTAAAATGATGAAGGGTATGAGTGGAAACCGCAAGATGAACAAACAAATGAAGCGGATGATGCAAGATACCGAAGGCGGTTTCGACGGTTTCGAAATGTAATCTCAGTAAGTTTTGGCGAGCAGTACTCTTCGAGTTGTTGGCTTTCCAGACATAAAACAAGGCCTCTCTTCAGAGTATGGGTCCGTAGCATCTCCCAAAAATGATAGTCCTGTTGTTCGTTCTATAGTTTCAGCATGCGAGTCGGTTCCATCGAATGCCATTTCGTATATTTTACCATCTTCGACATCTTCTAAACTAGATAGTTGGAGAACAACATTCTCTGTGTGCCTTGCTGCCCTCGCTCTTAATTCTACAGCTATTTCATCGAGAACTCGATTACATTCATCGACAATATTTGCAAGTGGTAGCGGCTCTTTACCGCCAGTTCTCTTTGCAGCAAATGCAGAATCATTTTCAATATCCCTCGGACCAATATCTAAACGGAGCGGAACTCCCTTAATTTCCCAATCGAAATATTTCTGGCCAGCGTGAATGTCACGTGAATCTACCTTTACACGCAATCCAGCGTTGCGAAGTATTGCCGCGACCTCTTCTGCTTTTGCTACTGTATCGACATCTGAATTTTTCCGAATCATTGGACAGATGACAACTTGATGTGGTGCAATTGCTGGCGGCATTATTAGTCCGTTATCATCTCCATGCATTCCGACAACTGCTCCAAGTAATCTCTCTGACATTCCATATGTAGTTTGGTGGCAATGCTGTTGTTGAGCCTCGAGATTTTCATAAGTCAAATCAAAGGCCTTTGCCCATTGATCACGGTAGTGGTGGCATGATGCTACCTGCAGAGTTCTACCGTTTGGCATTATAGCATCTATTGCAATTGTGTACCACGCACCAGGAAATGTATCCCATTCGGGTCTTTTTGCCTTAATTATCGGCAGGCATAGGTCGTGCATGAGATTATCTACAATTTCCAAATCTTGCGCGATTTGTCTACTGGCGCTATCTTCGTCTGCATGGGCTGTATGTGCTTCGAAGAAATGTATTTCACGTACTCTGATAAAGGAACGTGTTTGCTTAGTTTCATAGCGAAATGTATTGACCATTTGGTATAGCTTGAGAGGTAAATCCTTGTGCGACCTTATCCAAAGGGGAAACATTGTGTACATCGCTGTTTCACTTGTTGGGCGTAGGAACATAGGGATATCGAGTTCATTTTCACCGGCATGCTTCACCCAGTATACTTCTTTCTTGAAACCGCCTTCCTCCTCTTCATCGCGGAGATCGTCGGGGTCGACACCTTCCTCTCGTGCACGCTTAAGTCGCGCAACTAATGCATTCTCCTTATCGAGAAGACTTTCAGGAATTAATAGCGGGAAGTTGACTTCTTCATGGCCAGTCCGCTCCATTTCTCTATGAGTTAGGGCATCAATTAGTTTCATTGTGCGCCATCCATAGGGACGCCAAACATCCATCCCCTTAATGGGATATCGTTTGTCAACTAACTCCGCAGCTTCTACAATGAATGGGTACCATGAATTGAAATCATCTTCCTTAGAAGGTATTCCGCGCTTGGCTTTGCCTTTTCCCATAATAACTACTCCTTGGAGGATGTTCATGAAATTGCCGCATCACTTGCGACGGAAAGCAAGAATGAGAAGCAAAATGCTCGCTCCCACTGCAACATAATCTGGAATACCCATTTCCGGGAATGGTTGTGACCAGCCTAATTCATTAGAGAAATTTTGGATCCCTGCCCAATTAATTCGAGTGGCCTCTTCCGCACACTTATCGGCTGTACAATTTGAATTTAGGAATCCAAAAGCTCCAAACACATTAGCAGCAGATATCACCAGAGAGCTGAGACTGAATATTTTCAGTAAGCCGCCACTCTTTTTGCCCGCTGCAGATTGAGACGGGATCGGAGCGATTGCTGGTAGTGGTGCCGGCATTGGAGTAATTCCTGGAACCACTTCGACCATTGAATCGACGGAGGCGACTGCTGTAACAACTTCAACTGGGGGCAAACCTGTAGAGGTACTAGGTTTCGAAGGAATGATTGGTTCGATATTTAACCCGAAAATACGCTCAGCAAGGCTTGCCAGAACCGGGTCGGCTGCGATTTCAGCCTCATCGATATCGCCGTCTAAGAGGCGTTTAACTTTCTCATCATGACTGGTCATTACATCGCCTCCGGAGTGAGGTGGGTAGGTGCTCATTATCAAGCGTTCGCTTCAAGCATTACCTGCTGCTTCGACCTCAGCCCAGTCTTTCATGAAACCTGCAAGACCTTTGTCAGTTAGCGGATGGCTCATCAATTGGCGGAAGGTTTTGGCGGGCATTGTCACTGTGTGAGCACCCATTTGCATACATGCCAATACATGAGTTGGGTGGCGTATTGATGCCGCTAGAACCTTTGTTTTAATGTTGTAATTGTCCCACGTCGACATTATTTCAGCAATCAGCGTCATACCATCAGCGCCAGTATCATCAATGCGCCCGATGAATGGTGAGACGTAAGTTGCACCAGCCTTAGCAGCCATAAGGGCCTGTGCGGCGGAGAATACTAGGGTTACATTCGTATTGATCCCATCTGCAGTTAGAATTTTTGTAGCAGCAAGACCCTCGGGTGTACAAGGGATTTTGATAATCACATTTTCCGGTAATTCTTCTTTGAGGATTCTTCCTTGCTCAACCATTCCAGCGGTATCTAACGCTGTAACTTCAGCTGATATAGGACCCTTACAAATAGCAGCAATTTCTGCTACAACTGTTTTGAAATCTCTTCCACTTTTCTTGATTAAAGAAGGGTTAGTTGTCACTCCATCGAGAATACCCCAAGCGGCAATTTCTCTAATCTCATCTACGTCGGCGGTGTCCAAGAAGAACTCCATGTCATAGGTGCCGGTGTAGAGGGTGCTTCAAGCCTTCCTCGCGATTACTCTATTTGCAGCCTCGACTATATGATGGGATTTTAGCCCCATCATCTCCAACATTTCCTCAGCACCTGCCGACTCACCAAAGCGGTCTTGAACGCCTATTCGCTCCATAGGAACCGGCCTTGTAGAAATCAAATGCTCAGCAACCGCGCCCCCAAGACCTCCAATGATTGAATGGTCTTCTGCAGTAACAACGGCACCGCACCTTTCGGCCAATGATTCGATTAAGTCACCATCGAGAGGTTTGATTGTGTGCATATCAACAACTGTGGCACTTACTCCTGCTTCTTCAAGTGTCTTTGCAGCAGCAATTGCTTCATGGACTAAAACTCCGCAAGCGATAATTGCAACATCTTTCCCTTCAATAAGTTCAACACCTTTGCCGATTTTTATCTCATTCTCTCGTCCATCATACAGCACTGGCGTTTTATTTCTGGCTGTACGCATGTAAGAGGGACTCCCTAGTTCAGGTAATTGCATTGTTAATGCCTTAGTTGAAACATCATCGCAAGGGTGCATTACAACAACATTAGGTAATGTTCGATAAATGGCTAAATCCTCTATTGATTGTGCACTTGACCCATCTGTTCCTGTGTGGGTGCCACCGTGTGATCCGCATACATGAACCGCTAAATTTGGCCTAGCAACACCGTTGCGCATTTGTTCAAATGCACGCTCAGTAAATATCGCAAAGGTACTTGCAAAGGGAATGTATCCACTTGATGCAAGTCCTGCTCCGACAAGTAGCATATTTTGCTCCCCAATTCCACATGAAACTGTTCTATCGGGATGTGCCTTTCTGAAGTGTAATGACTTGGTTGATTTACCCAAGTCAGCTTCGAGAACTACAACCTTTGGATTATCAGCCAATGCCAGAAGGGCATCGCCATAGCCATCACGAGTTGCCGCCATTCGACTCATGCATTCACCCCCAATTCACTGAGTGCTTGTAATAATTGTTCATCAGATGGAGCAGCACCATGGAAGGCAGGATTGTTTTCCATAAAGGATACACCCTTGCCTTTCACTGTATTTGCGATTACGACTGCTGGCCTATCGGATATTGTATCCATCCATTCAATAGCGCCAACTATTTCATTCATATTATGCCCATCAATCACCTTAACGGCCCAGCCAAATGAATTCCATTTTGCAGGTATGTCAAACATGCGCATTTGAACTTCACAGAAATCATCATTTTGAATTCCATTGCAATCTACGAATAGTTTCAGGTTGCCAAGTTCATGGTGTACTGCAGACATTGCAGCTTCCCAGATACTTCCCTCTTGCATTTCGCCATCACCGATCATGACGTATGAATTTCTACTAGAGCCATCAATTCTTGCAGCTACTGCACACCCCATTCCAAACGAAAGGCCCATTCCAAGACTACCGGCTGAAAAATCTACACCAGGACACCATTTCATATCGACATGGCCTTGACACACTCCTCCCTTTACGCGGTATGATTCCAAATCGGCATGTGATATGAATCCCATTTCAGCCAGAACGGCATACATTCCAGGCGAAGCATGGCCTTTGGAAAGAATAAATCTGTCACGGTCTTCCCATTTTGGGTTATTTGTTTGAACACGTAACCTTCGGCCATACAAAGCGCATAGAATATCAATTTCAGACAGAGAACCACCGGGGTGGCCTGCCTGAGCACGGTGTGTCATCTTGCATATTTCGATTCGGCATTTTCGTGCCATCTCTTCTAGTTCACTGATGCTCATTTCGCCCATCATCGGTACTTCCGTAGCATCGGCCTTTGACTATGGCCTTTGATGGTTGTGATTAGTCTAGGGTGGATTAATCCTCTGATTTAGCCCTTAATTCTCCGAAATCTGGGAGTTTAGGTGGCGTAAATACTCCTTTCAGTCTTTTTGCCGCGTCCGACATCACAAACATTAGATCACCCAGTAGATTCCCCTTCGTAGGTAAAGAACGGGCTGAAAGCATGATGAATACGGCAATGAACCAACCAAAGAATATGAGAGACAGTCCACCTCCAAGTTGACCAATTCCTCCAAACCAATCCGAAGGTAAAATCCCATTATTCTTCCACTTATTGTCGGCCACAATAAATATGGCATACAGTACACCCATAAGCGATTCACCTGCGATAAACCCGGCGCCAATAAGTACTCCTTTGTCCTGGACTTCTTTGACTGCAAATTTCGCCTCAGGTGTTGGTTTCCCCTCTAATGTACCATCTACCCTCAGCCTCGCACTTGATAGAAGGATATGTGAAATTATTCCACCAGCCATGATTGGGACGGAAAGAGATAGGGGCAGGTATATTCCGATTGCTACACTCATTACAGGCATTGATAATCTAATAAGTAAAATTGCAATTACTGCCCCTAGTAGAACCATGGGGAGATTCAAATCTCCACCAAATGCACCTTGTACGATTGCACCAATCAATTCAGCCTGTGGTGCAATCAATGCATCAGAGCAAGTTGGGTCACTTGCGCGGGGGTTTGCTAGACATGCGGTTTCTGAAATCCGGAATGCGTTATGAAGAAGAGAAAGAACAGGTCCGATTATTAGCGCGCCTACTACCACTCCAATAATTTCAGCTATTTGCTGCCTCCAGGGGGTTGCTCCAAGCATATGCCCTGTCTTCAGATCCTGCATTACGTCGCCTGCAATCGCAGCGGAAGTGGCAACAATCGCTGCAATAAACATAGTTGCAACCATCATTTCTTTCTCGCCCATATTCATAATTAGGCCGCCAACGACCCATACTAAACCTATAGTGAATAGTAAGGTTGCAATTGTCATGCCTGAAATCGGAGAATTAGACGAACCGACAACCCCTGCAATGTATCCGGCAACAGCTGCGAAGAAAAATGAAACAACTGCGAGGAATAGTGCTCCTGCCAGAGCCATGACCAAATCCCCGGTAGCGTACCAATAAAACAGGAAGATTAGTACCACCAATATTCCACAGAACATCATTACTTTGTCGAGCGGCAAATCCATTTCAGTACGCAATAATTCATTATCCGTGCCATCAGATTTTTTGAAAGATTTTGCTAAACCCTCTCCAATAGTCTTACGCATTGACCAAAGCGTGTACACTCCTCCAACAACCATTGCACCTACGCCAACATAGCGGATTTGCTCCGACCACACTATGGAATAATCGTCGGCATCGATCATATTTAGAATGCCAGAACCATTAGGAAATCCACTCATTAAACCATATATCGGAACTAAAATTGCGTATCCGATAACTCCTCCCATGAAAATATATGAAGCGATTCTGAGCCCTACAATATATCCGACTGAAAGAAGAGCTAATGACAATTCACCGCCAGCATAAAATCTCGTACCTACGGCGCTAGCGACACCTTGAACTTCAGAGTGTGTTGCCTTGAATGCCTTGACCATCCAACCGTAAGTGGCACCGATTATTAGTGCGTATATTATTGCAACTAAACCAGTTCCACCCTTTTCTCCCGCAACTAGTACCTCTCGGCATGCAACGCCTTCTGGATAAGGAAGCGCTTCTTCGACTATGAACAAACGTCGTAAAGCAATCGTAAACATTGTGCCTAGCAGCCCACCGAGAATGGCGATAAGGAATGTGTCTGCCCATTGAATATCGCTCCATATACCTAGGACTAGCAGAGCAGGAACTGTAAATATAACTCCAGCAGCAAGGGATTCTCCTGCACTGGCCATTGTTTGCACTGAATTGTTTTCGAGGATTGTAACATCTTTGAAATTTAGCCCCCGAAGAATGAGCATACTCATGACCGCAGCAGGTATTGATGCAGATACAGTCATCCCAACATATAGACCGAGGTAGGCGTTTGCTGCAGTCATTAGAGCACCTAATAGTATTCCAATAACAATAACGCGGACAGTTAATTCCTTGACATTACTGTCAGCAGGAATCCAAGGTTCACCAAGACCGCCCATATATGTCGGAACCATACAGGGCTTGTGAAATAATCGGCTGAATCACAAGGGATACCCACCCCTATAATCATAAAGTTCAGTAGCAACCGAAGAAATTAGCAGCATCGGGTGTTTTCATGTCAGATAACTTATGGCACACCAAAAGTAGTGATGATGTTCTTTTTGATTTCGATACCCCTCTGGGCGGCCTTACTACTAATGAGGCTAATCTTCGGCTTGAAAAATATGGAGAAAATAAACTCCGAGACCCAGAGAAGACCTCTGCTTTTATTCGTTTTATTTCGCAATACCACGACCCACTTAATTACTTGTTAATCGGTGCTGGATTGCTAGCACTAGCGACACACCCTGACCAGCCGGGTGATGCCATATTCATTTTTATTGTGATAACTGCAAATGCATTTTTCGGATTTTGGCAGGAAAATAAGGCCGAACAAGAAATGGGTGCGTTGAAACAAATGACTGTTTCACGTTGTGTTGTCTGCAGAGATGGCATGGAAAAAGAACTCAGCACAACTCAATTAGTGCCTGGTGATGTTGTCAAATTAGACGAGGGGCTAAATGTTCCCGCTGACCTCAGAATAATCGAAGCGTGGCAGTGTAAAGTGGATGAATCCGCTCTCACAGGAGAATCGATGCCAACAAAAGTTGAAAATATTATTCTTAGTAAAGCGACACTACTAGCGGATCGGACAAATATGCTTTACATGGGGACTACAGTCTCTACTGGAAGATCAATTGGAATCGTAACTTCAACAGGTATGGAAACCGAACTTGGTAAAATCGCTAGTGGTATTGCTGAAGCTGAATCACCGAAAACCCCCTTGGAACACAAACTCGAATCGTTGGGGAAATTCCTTGGATTCATTGCATTGATTGTAGCAGCCTTAATCGTTTCAATTGAATTAATTTTCACATATGTCGATGACGGTCAGATGTGGGAGGCAGCAAAAGCACAATTCCTCGTTGCTATAGCAATTTTCGTTGCAATTGTACCCGAGGGACTCCCTATCATTCTAGTCACAACTCTAGCAATAGGCATGCGAAACATGGCGCGACATAAGGCGATTATTCGCCGCATGAAGGCAGTAGAAACTCTTGGTTCCACCACTGTTATCTGCACTGATAAAACCGGGACGCTGACTAAAAACCAAATGACAGTGCGCCATTTAATGCTACCCGAGGGTAGATATGATGTCAGCGGTGAGGGTTTCAAGCCAGAGGGTACACTAGTTTCCGATGGTCTTGAGTTAAGCGATGAAGAAATGTCTGAACTGCAAAGTGGCCTTGGCTTTAGATTGGCGGCTACATGTCTCTCTCTATGCCACAACTCTCAGATTGCTGAGGTTGGCGGTCAATGGACTGCGATTGGCGATCCTACCGATAGTGCATGTGCTGTTTTAGGGTACAAAATCAATGGATCAGTATCTAAATTTGCGCAACGCCACCCTCGCAAACATGAGTTCTTCTTTAATTCAGACCGGAAAAGAATGTCTGTAATACATGAGTATGAAGGAGAAGACTGGATATTTTCAAAAGGTGGCGCTGGCGGTTACAAAAGTTTAGTTAATTGGAAGATTACTAATGGAGAGATGATTCCAATTGAAGATTCAGATTTCGCCATTGCGACAGAAGCCAATAAAGACATGGCTAGTAAGGCAATGCGAGTTATTGCATTATGTGCAAGGCGGGTTAAAGAAGGCGATGATATAACTGATATGGATTCGATGGAAGACGACTTTATCTTTTTGGGAATGGTTGGTATCATGGACCCGCCAAGAGCTGAAGTTTATGATGCGATTTTACGTTGCCAGAAGGCTGGTATCCGCGTTAAAATGATTACTGGCGACCAGCACATGACAGCCCAATCGATCGGCGAGGACCTCAACATAACTAAACCTCACATGGAAGCAATTGGCGGGGATAGATTAGAGCAATTGGATGATGTTGCAATACGCGATATCGTGACGGGGGCTGCTATTTTCAGTAGAGTCACACCTGAGCAGAAAATGCGCATTGTTACTGCACTACAGGATGAGGGAGAAGTTGTTGCAATGACTGGCGATGGTGTTAATGATGCTCCTGCTCTGTCGCGTGCGAACATTGGAATATCAATGGGTATAGCTGGTACTGACGTTGCAAAGGATGCTTCAGACATGGTGCTTCAGGATGACAACTTCGCAAATATCGTCAATGCTGTGGAAGAAGGAAGGAAAATATATGCGAACATCCGAAATTTCGTACGTTACCAAGTTTCAACCAATGTTGCCGCAGTTATTCTATTGCTGATGGCATCAGTTATCTTCCAATGGCCTTTGCCTCTAACCGCTACACAAATTTTAGTGATCAACATCCTGATGGATGGACCGCCTGCGGTCGCCTTAGGTGTTGAGCGTAAACACTCCAATGTAATGGATAGACCTCCGCGTCCAGTGGATGAATCACTGCCAAATTTGTTGGATCTCCTCCTTATATTCTATCTTGGAGCAATAATGGTAATTGGCACAATGATTGTCTACTATGTGGCCTGGACTAACGGTTCAGAAGAGTACGCTAGAACTATGTGTTTTAGCGTCTTTATCCTATTCCAGTTGTTCAATGTCATGAACTGCCGAAGTGGAGAAGATAGCGTTTTCAAATTGGGATTATTTTCGAACAGAGCGATATATATTGCGATTTTTATATCCATGAGTTTACTCCTCCTTGTAGTCCAAGGTGCTAGCCTAACAGTACCTTTCACCTCTTTTGAAATCGGTGAACTACTCTCTACTATTCCACTTAACAAAACAGATTGGTTTGTCATTATTGTAGTTTCAAGCACGGTATTCATGATTGAAGAATTCCGCAAATTCTTGCTTTCAACCGGGATATTCAGAGTAAGGACTAGCCGTCGCAGTTAAGCGTTGGATTCAATAAGAACAGTCCCTGCGACCAACTAATGGCTGCAGGCGAGGATTCAGGTTGGAGAGGTTTGCTCTCTAATTCTTTACTTAATTCCCATTGGCCGGACGAGTTCAAATCCATAGTTGAGAAACTAGCAGCAGGAACTCCTCTTTCTCGTAGCGACGGCCATGCACTGTTCGCTTCTACCGACTTAGACACCGTTGGACATCTTGCAGATTTGGTTAAACAATCTCGCTATGGCAACAGAGCTTTTTTCAATGTCAATGTGCATATTAATCAGACCAACATTTGTACTCTGGCATGCAAATTCTGCGCCTTCCGCCGTGGCCGGCGTGATGTTGATGCTTATGGACTGGAAATTGCTGAATATATCGAGGACCTACGTCAATACTCAGGGTATGTCGATGAAGTACATTCGGTGGGAGGTTTGCACCCTGAATGGGATGTCGGGCATTATTCAAAATTATTTGCTGCTGTCAAAAAGGAGTTTCCCTCCATTCACATCAAAGCATTAACTGCTGTTGAGATTAAACACATATCTAAACTCTCAAACATGTCATTCAAGGCTACATTGCAACGACTACTAGACTCAGGATTAAATTCGCTACCAGGTGGTGGAGCCGAAATATTGGACGATGATGTTCGCTCGGTCATCTGCCGCGGTAAAGAATCCTCAAGCGAGTATTTGGAAATACACAAAACCGCACATGAACTTGGAATACCAACTAATTGTACAATGCTATTTGGAACTATAGAAACCATTGACCAAAGGATAACTCATTTACTTAAATTAAGGGAATTACAAGGTATCACAAATGGATTCCAATGCTTCGTGCCATATCCTTTCCTTCCCGATGATTCTCGTCTGCCCGAAGCCCAATTATCCTCTGCCAGTGAAACACTGCGGATGATTGCAATATCTAGGTTGATGTTGGATAATATACCTCATATCAAGGCGTATCGGATGAATATAGGTGATGAAGTTGCAGAATTATCTCTTCGCTATGGGGCGGATGACATAGATGGCACTGTACAAAAAGAGTCCATTATGCACCTTGCTGGCTCGAAAGCTCCATTGGACCATGACAAGGTGTCTCTGGCGAGAATAGTTCAAAACTCAGGCTCTATCCCGATTCGGAGGGATACTATCTATTCTAAGTTCGAAGAATTCAAAATACCCAAAGAATCTGAACGCAGAAGTCTGAAAATGGCAGTTGGTGTTTAGATGGCATGGAAACGCACCATAGGCCGTGTGGCCTTCATCAATTGCGAGCCTCTATTTCACGACTTAGATCCATCATGGAAGGTTTTGCCTGCACCACCATCTTGGCTTACTGGCCACTTACTCCGCAGGGACTGCATCATCGCTCCAATTCCTGCTGCGGACTATGCAAAGAATTCTGATGAACTCGTATTAATTCCCGACTTAGCTATTTCGAGTAAAGGTGAAGTCGGAAGTGTTTTGGTTTTCGGTTCAGTTGAAATTTCAGAGATGAAAACAATCGCGTTACCTTCCGATTCGGCTACTTCGTCTACTCTACTTAGACATCTGATAAGTGAAAGAGGACTCAAACCCTCTTATGTTGAAATGGGTCCAGATTTGGAAGGTATGCTAGATATGTGTGATGGGTGTCTGTTAATTGGAGATCGGGCGCTTGAAAGTGCCAGGGCCTACCCTGATTTGGTACGCATGGACCTTGGTGCTGAATGGCTGGAAGTCAGTGGCCACCCGATGGTATTCGGCGTTTTTGCAGCAAGAAGAGATTCCAACATTGCTGATGTTAGAGATGCGTTTACTGCCCTAATAGGGCGTTTAACTGCTTTCGAGAATGATTTGCGCGTCCGCGAAGAAGTAATCCAAATTAGTAGTAGAAAATCTTCGCAAACTATCGAGAGATTAGAACGATATTTCGGGGAAGTAATTAATCGAATCGATCCAGAAGATATGGTTGGACTTCAATTATTCCTAAAAGATGCGTGTGGCATGAGCCAAGACCCGGCAATGGCTTGGTAATTAATCCTCAGAAAGGAAGTCAGAAACTAAGTCACCTTGCAATGAATTTTCATCGATATCTTTAGTTTTCTCAGAAGATTTCTTTTTCCTCTTAACAGATTTACGTTTTTTCTTGTTGCTATCTGGTTTGACGATTTCTGTCTCCGTTTCTTCTTTATCATCTGTTGTAATACTTGTTTTTACACGCCTTTTCTTCACTACTTTTTCACTTGGAACAGCAACACTACGCTTCACAACTACTGGCTCGGTATTCTGGTCTGAAACGAGACGCTTTCGTTTCGTTTTCACAGTAGTTTCTTTACTTGTAGAAACTCTCCTCTTCTTAGGCACTAGAGTTTCTTTGGATGCAGTAGTAGTGTACATCTTTCGCTTTTTAGCAGGAGGTGTTCGCACATTTGCCTCCACCGTTTCTTCTTCTTCTCCTGCTTCTGAGCCCATATCATGTGAATCCGAATCATCTAATTGCTCATAATCTTCATCATCATCCTCATCAGCGTTTTCTTCTTCGAGTTCATGTTCCTCAAATTCTTCCTCTTCCTCATCATCAAAATTCAAATCGATTGCATTATCTCTTCTAATCAGTACCAGTACTACGCCTGCGATTATCCCCAGGTACAGTACAAAGGCCACAGGGTGAATTGCCCATGCAATTGCGCTATCCAAGAAAGTAGGATCCTCAACAACGACTCCTACTAATGTAGCATTTGCCTTTATGTCGCCATTATTCCACCAAAGAGGAATATTTACTGGAATTGCGCCCTTGCCAGAATAAGAGACTGACATTGGGTGCGCAGGTGCAAGCCAGGCTATCGAGCCATCAGTTGGAAGTGTTTGTTCATCTAGGGAAATATCCAACGGGAATGTTATCAAACTGTCATATTCAAATTCTGTGACGATTGTCAATTTAATCTGAGTTGTTGAATCGCCTGCTTTGATTAGTTCCATACCGGAATCAAGAATGCAAGTTACAGTTCCAATTCCCAGTTCGCCATTTGATAGAGAGATAGAATCTCTCCATTGCTCGATGACATCACTATGGTCGATATTTGCACACATAGCCTCTGCAAAGAGCTCGACTTCATGCGAACTAAGTATCTGGTCCGCAGCTATTGATATCCTGCTAAGGTTACGAATATGACTTGAGTACTCAGTTGGTAAAGTAATTGTATCTGAAATCAAAAATGTACTGCCAATGTCAATATCTACTTGTCGGATTTTTGAAATATCGGGGTACCTAGAGCAAGGAGTTCCTTCGGGGGCATCACACCCGATATCATTGTCCCAATCGTCAATAATGCCGTCACCGTCATCATCTGGGTCAAGATTGTCAGGTATGGTATCACCATCTAAATCAGCACCTGGTTGATTAAACCCGTCAGGTATTGACTCGCGTAGATATACTGCAACTTCACCCGTACCCCCTGAAGCAAATATTTTCTGTAATCTGCCAAATTCGTCGTCGATATACTCGATGTCCTCTGCCTTATGGAAAAAGGTAGTTCTCTTAATTTCACTGAATGCATCATAGTCATAGGATATTAATCCGCGGAAGTCATCCGATTCTACTCCAATCTGCATCCTTGTGGCCACATCTGAAAACATAATTTTCTTGGCGCCTTCTATCGTCGTATTGTGATTTTCTGCCCCAGCAAATGATTCAGACATTAGTTTACCTTTGTCGCCTAGAAGAATAATGTCTAGGCCATCTGGACTAAATTTGCAATCGACAAGGTCTTCTTCGAATCCGCGATATTCATTTTGTCGGACTCCGTTTTTATTCCAAATAGCATAACGCCCGGATTCATCACCCGTGATCAAATACTCTCCGTCAGCGCGATAATCAATGCAAGTTACATCCACATTATGCACTCCGTGCAGTGTAACCTTTAGCGATAAATCACCATATCGATATAATTCCACATCTCCTTCTGGCCCCGGTGCTGCTAGAACTTGGCCATCTGGGCTCCATGCGATATCTGCAGCTCTATCATCTGCTAACGCACTATGTTCACGTACACTATTGGTATGAATATCAATCAATTTAATCGATTCTTTTACTTGAACACTCGCCGCTTTATTAACTGCCAAGGTTGTCCCATTTGGAGAGAATTCAATAGCCGAAATTTTGTTAAAAGTAAAGGTCTCGATTTTCTCTAAACTTTCAATATCGTAAAGGATTACATCATTATTATGTACGGATGCAAGAATAGTCTCGTTGGAATTAATTGCGATTAGAGTCCCCGGCTCTTCGTCAGCATGAGACCAGGTTGAATCCATGTAAGTCAGTCCAGATGGCACTGCACTCCCAAGTGGAGCGAACAGGAATACTATTGCCATAAAGGAGATGATTGTTTTACTTGACATCCTCACCCGCCGCATTCAATGTAGAATGTACTGCCTTGAAAGTTTGACGGAGAATAGGTGCATGAAATTGCACTTTTACCCTGTTAAATGCAGTGCCATTGGTGATATACGGTACCACTTATTCAAAAACTATGGAGTACACGCACAGATATGAGTGAAGGGGAAGGCGATAATTCATGCTGCGACACAGATGATGCTGGCGCCCTAGATGCTGGCTTTGATTGGAAAGACAGAAGCCTTTGGAAACAGAGTGCCCACAACACAAAGTGGTGCCTGGTAGGCTGTTCAATTGGCGACTTTGGAACCATTGCTATGTTCCAGTTTGTTCTTACTGATGCAGATTGGTCAACTATGAATATCATGCTTCTTGCAATGTTCAATGGCCTGCTAACATCTATTGCACTCGAGACATATATTTTGACTAAGCAAATGGTCTTGTTAGCCGCTTTCAAAACGGCTTGTGGAATGTCTTTAGTTTCTATGCTATCAATGGAGGCTGCGATGAATCTTGTGGATATTTTTATGACCGGTGGGGCAGTACTTACTATATTCACAATTATACCAATGTTAGTAGCTGGTTTCCTTACACCTTGGCCGTATAATTATTGGCGCCTAAAGAAATTTGGTAAGGCGTGCCACTGATGCCCTTTGTCGGTGGTCTTTTCTAAGGGGCGCTGGTCGGCCAAAACATGGCAACCGAACTTCCACTAGATTCTGAGGGAAATATCATCATTAGGATTGGTCACTCACCGGATCCAGATGATGCATTTATGTTCCATGCAATGACTACCAATGCCTTCCCAACTCCAGGCTATAAATTCGTGCATGAATTACAAGATATCGAAACGCTGAACCACCGCGCCATGCGAAAGGAACTCGAAGTATCAGCAGTTAGTATTCACGCATTCCCAGACATATCCAACGATTATGCATTGATGAACTGCGGGGCGTCCATGGGCGAAGGATATGGTCCGATGGTTGTAGCTTTGAAAGGAGTTACCGAAGAAGAAGCAAGGGCCAATATTATTGCAATTCCTGGCTACAAAACTAGCGCATATATGGGAATTAAATTGTGCTGGGGAGATTCTAATTATGAAGTGGTGCCATTTGATGAAATCATTCCACGGATTCTAGATGGGACCTACAAATCAGGATTGATCATTCACGAAGGCCAACTTACCTACGCCGAGCACGACTTGGATGTACTAGTCGATTTGGGGATTTGGTGGAATGAAAAGACTGGCGGATTGCCAATGCCCCTTGGAGGTAATGTGGTTAGGCGCGACCTTGGGCAAGAAATGATGGAGGATATCACGATGTACACGAAGATGAGCATTGAACATTCTATCTCTAACCCTGACGAGGCACTGGAGTTCGCAAAGAAATGGGGTCGCGGAATTGATGATGCGACTAACAGAGAATTCGTTACCATGTATGTTAACGAACGAACTATAGATTACAAAAAAGAGGGGAGAGATTCAATACGACAGTTCCTGAAGGAGGGGCAACGTATCGGCCTAATAGATTCAGATTTCGATGTCGATGGATTGGGATTCATTGGCTCTCCAGAGGAGTGATACAATGTCCAAAGATGGAATCCCGGGTGTTTCGGGATTTGGTTCGGTTGACCCGGCACCCCCCTCCAAAGTAAATAGCGTCCCCGAACTTAGGGCAATACTACTGGACGAAGAAGTGAAAATGTTCCTCAGAATGCGCTCTGTCTTCAGCCTTAGAAACGAGCGTTCGGAGGATTCTGTCAAAGCACTTTGTGATGCTTTTTGCTCTCGTAGTGCACTGCTGCGTCACGAATTGGCTTATGTCCTTGGACAAATGCAAAACCCCACTGCCGTCCCTAAATTAATTGAAATTCTCAGTGATGCAAACGAGCATGTGATGGTTAGGCATGAAGCAGCAGAAGCATTGGGCGCCATCGGAGACCGTAGAGCCATACCAGTTCTTGAGATGTTTCTCCATGATGTGCTCCCTGAAGTGGCGGAGTCGTGCGAGGTTGCGCTAGATTTGTTAGCCCTGTGCGATAGCACTTCTGATGTACAATGGTGACGCCACATTCAAAGACTTCATCCTATCACGCTGTAACGAGGGTACAAAATGCCACACGACCATATCCAACTTGCCCAAACACCAAACGGTGAACTCGGACCACGATGTAATTCATGTGGCGAGAGACTGACTTTTGGCGAAGCAATGGTTATCGACAAGAATTATTTCTGCTGGGAGCACTATGTTGAGAAAACTGGTGCAGATACTGCAACTGTTGAAATCACACGCGATACACGGTTTTGGAAAGAGTGAGATTCAAAAGTCTCCAGTATTTACCTTCAACTGAGGCGATTGTATTTCAGGTTGGGCTAGATTCGCACATCGCTTCACACAGTACTATCGTACAGCCCCCTTGTGGATACCTCCTCGTTTGAGGACAAGAGAATGGATGTTCATTCCTTTTGGCAATGGTAGCCCTCTTAGGCACAAGTCATTTTCTGATATCGAAAGTGTCAGGAATTTTATTTGCGAGCGCCCACAACACTCCTGCTTTTATTCAACTGCGTATTGGAAGCGACCCCATGAATTGAAAATGGCTGATAAGGGCTGGCTAGGCGCTGATTTGATTTTTGACCTCGACGGTGATCACTTACCAGGTGTGACCGACAAGGATTTTCCCGGTATGATTGAAGTAATCCAGGAGCAAGCTTGGTCTTTATGGAATGATTTTTTGCAACCAGACTTTGGTTTCAAAGAGGAATATCTCCAGGTTACATTTTCAGGACATCGTGGATTCCATCTCCACTACCGCGACCCTACCTATTTCCATCTAGATTCAGAGGCGAGGCGCGAATTAGTCAGCCATATTCGTGGTGAAGGTGTGGAGGTTAGCGATCTTCTTGAGAGATCACGTCGACCTGACTCAACCGGGTGGGCGAGGCGAGTGGGGCGTGGTATCGATTCGGTTGTAGAAAAATTAGATTCAGTATACAAAGGTGATACGAAAATTCTCACAACTATGACTTCAACGCTCAAGGAAATGCTTGAAAGAGAAGGTTTGAAAGGCCTCCGAGGTAAATCCAGTATTGAGAAATTATCCGAACTGATGCAGGCACCAAGTCGCCGTGAACGTGTCCTTGAGGGGAGATTCACGGCGTTGAATAACCATGCCGTTTTGTTTCAAAACCTAATTCGTTCTGATACCAGCGTGGTGTTAGGGAACGCTGGAGAAACTGACGAGGTCGTAACAATTGATACTAGGCGCCAGATTCGTTGGCCAGGTTCACTACATGGCAAAAGCGGCATGAAAGTTACAGAATTTCCTTTATCGCGACTCGACCCAGATGGTTCAAACCCGTTTGATTGTCTAAGTGAGGGTATTGCCCTATCGAGAGAGGGCTCTGTAAAAGTCGAAATGATAGTTGATGATGCGATTGCTAGATTCGATGATATCGTTGTTGATGCCTCTAAAGGAGACATATTTGAGATTCATGAAGCAGGCGCAACATTCCTAATTTTGAAAGGTTGGGCCCGATTAGTAAGTTAGGTCTTAGACCATACGCAGTATGGTGCTTACAATGGGAATGTTCAAGGGCAGATTGCTACCCACAAGGGTTGAGGTGCGCAGGATGGGACTGGGCAAGAAGAAAAAGGACGGCACTAATTTACCCCCTCCACCAGGTCTTATGCCTCTACCACCACCCCCTGCCTCCGGCATGCCTTTACCTCCTCCACCGGCTCCCGGTATGCCATTACCACCTGCTCCCAATATGGCTGCATCTTTGCCTCCCGCTCCACAAATGTCTCCGGCAGCACCGCCCCCTGTCCCCACTCCTGAAGCAGCAGCACCTCCAATTGCGGCTCCACCAGCTCCATTACCTGCTATCGAGGCTTTACCACCAAGTGTGCCACAAACTCCAGCAGTAACCCCAGTTGCCCAATCCGATGCTGATTCCTATTCAGGACTGTACGCTAAGAAGAGCGGAAAACCTCTGCAACAAGTTTATGGGCACATAGAAAGAATCAGTCAAGGCGATATTGGAAGTTTACTTGACCGTTATTCTGATCGATTCGGACATGAGTTAGACCGTGACATAATTGTTATGAGAAAGGATGAACGGGAAGATAAGATTGCCGTTATTCGTGATTCGCCAACAGTTGAGTTACTCAACCAAGAAGCGGAAGATGAAAGTGCCATTGAATCCGATACGCTAGTCGAGTTAAACACTCAACTAAAGACCGTTGAAGACGAGTTGCGTCGCCTCAAGCCAGAATACCAAGCAGCTAAAGAGGAGGGTGACCGCGAATTACTGCGTGAATTGAGGCCCTCTCTAGAATCACTTATGGCCGAGAGGAAGTTATTGAAGGCTGTAATTTCAGGTGAAGCTGACATCGATGAACTATTCAAAGACGAGGAATCAGAAGTTGCACCTGAGGCAGAGTCCGCGGAAGAATACGAGGAAGAGGATGAGCAAGTTGAAGGTGATATGTTTATCGATTTCGTTGCAATTGTAGATGCTCTACTGGGAAGTAATCTTTCGGAAGATGCAATTAGTGCTTTTAGTCAATCTGATGGATTCGAGGTTTTCAGGACAGTTGGCGCATCCCCAGAAGATGCTGATGAAAGTGAACGCTCAGAATTCTTTTCAGTGGTTGACAAGTTGTTAGGTGGAATGCCTGAAGGTGCCATCCAAGGATTTGTGCAATCTGATGATTTTAAAATTTACCGAGCAATCGGTTCAATGTATAGTTAAGGTGAGAATATATGGGATTACTTGACAAAGTCGACAATCTTGATGCAGCAAAACCAGCTAAGGCTGTTCCTAAGAAGGCTGCTCCGAAAAAAGCTATGCCGAGAAAAGCAACTGCGAAGAAAGCAGTCGCTAAAAAGGCCACACCTGTTGCAGCTAAAGCAGCAAAACCAGCGCGAGCAGCAAAGGCAGCAGCTCCACAAAAAATACGCCCAAGTGGGCTACCTGAGGGTTATGAATTATCTGGATCAATGCCGAGATACATTGGATGGCTAATCAATTTCGCTTGGAACTTTGGTGTACTCATTGCAACAATTGCAATCGCTTCTGTGTCTGCTTCCGACTATACATTCTCGTGGCTCGCAGCAGCTTTGATGATTCTCATTAATTGGCTTGTAATTCCAATATGGATGGGGCGCAATATTGGAGAATTCGTCTCACGTACAAAATACATTAATTCCTCTGGAAACAAACCATTCGTACTTCATGCCGTATTGAATAACAGTCTTGGTTTTATGTTCTTATTTGGATTTATCATGATATTCATGAATTTCAAAGAACTAGGAACATCATCATCTGCAATGACCTGGCTGATAATAGGTGTACTGTTCATGATTATCTGGGTAGTCAATTTCTTCTTCAAGAAAAATTCAGACTATTCCCAGGGCTTGTTCGACCTTGCATTTAGTTCATATCTGGTTAAACACGTCGCATCCGGAACTGAAACTGGATGGATGGCACGATTCGATGGCCTAGGCGACTTTGGGGACAAGTGGCAGCAAAAACAACTTGCTAAGCAAGAAAAAGCACAACAGAAAGCAGAAGCAGCAGCTCTGGCAAGTGAAGAATCCACTGATGATGATTCTACAAAGAAGGCTGTTGCAAAGAAAACTGTACCTGATGCCGATTTGTCCGAGGACTGAGTATGTCAAGCCGTATGGCAACATGGAGTGGCTATGCCATAATTAGCCTAATTCCAATTACTTTTGCCGCTTCATATTTCATCCCATATGGACTGATTTCAATTCCAATATGCTTGATGATAATATTTCACCAGGTTATTTTGCGAGGTATTTTCAAGGGTCCGAAATATCGTAGCGCGGCTTTCTCTGATCCAGAGTGGGATGTCATTTCTCTAGATAATAATGGATTCCAAGTGTGTGGCTTTGTTAATTGGCAACAGAATGAGGCTGACATGGTTGTTTTCGTCCATGGGTGGCAATCATCAAGTGAGAAGTACACCGAGCGTATGCGGATATTTATGGATAAAAATATCCATACGTTAGCTATTGATATGCGTGGGCATGGAATGGCATCTGATACATTCGAATGGACTGCTGGAAAAGTTATTTCTGACATCAAGGCATTACTGGAGTCACTGGATGATAGCAGAAGAAATAAAATTCACTTTTATGGACACAGTTTAGGTGGATTTGGTTGTATCGGAATGCATCATCACCGCCACCAAGGGTGGTGGAAAGAAAGGTATGGAACTCTAATGTTAGAGAGTCCTATGGTTGCCTATTCTCCAATAATGGAGGAAATGGTTCCAAGCATACCATTCATGCTTCCACTTCTGAAAAAGTGGGCCGTCAGAGGGTTCAACCGAATCCACCCCGAAGTTAGAGGTTTGCAATGGAGCGATATTGATGTCCCCGATTGGGGCTTACCAGACTGCCCAACTTTACTTCTACAGGCAGCAAATGATAGGCGCCTAGGACTATTTCATTATGACCTACTGCTAGAGCAAGACATAGATTTAGAGTCCCATTTGATTGAATCTTTACCACATTCAGGTAATAGAACAAATTCAGATAGAGATAAACTAATTTCCGACTGGATAGATAATAAAATTCTATAATCACTCTTCTTCAGTAAGTGCGGCTTGTTCACGAGCTAGTTCGCGCATGTCTTCATGCTCATCTAATTCATCTACAATTTCTTCACCGAGCAATGTTTCAATTACATCTTCCATGGTAATAATGCCTGAAGTACCGCCAAATTCGTCAACTACTGCTAGAATCTGCACCTTAGACTCTAGGAATCTATCGAGTGCCAAATGAAGACTATCATCCATTTCAATAGTTAATAGGGGCTTAATTAGTTCTGATAATTTCCTATCCCATTCATCCATTGATGCAGCCATCAATATGTCTGATCGCAATACAAAGCCGGAAAGTGAATCAATTTCTTCTGAATAAACTGGCATCCTACCGAAACGTAGAATTTTTGTTTCATCTAGCACCTGCCTAATTGTCCAATCATGGTTGAAAGCGAGAGTCACTGTTCTGGGAGTCATTACATCCTTGACCGGTATCTCTCGCAATGCCAATAGATTGTGAATGATTGCCTCTTCATCCTCGTCTAGTTCTCCTTCTTCTTCACTAATGTCTGCTAGTGCATGAAGTTCGTCCCTGGTGACAAGTGCTGTTTCTGCCTTTGGCAATAACCGCTTAAACCACAGCAGCGGTATAAAGAAGGGCGAAAGTAATTTTGTCATGCCCGTTAATATGACCCCTGACGGGCCAGACAATAATTTCCAATAGGCCGAACCTAATGTCTTTGGAATAATTTCTGAAAAGAATAAAACTGCCAAAGTAAGTATCACAGATGCAATAGTTAGCCTATCATCACCCCAGATTTTTGCAACTTCAGCACCAACACCTGCTGCACCCATAGTGTGGGCAATTGTATTCAAAGTCAATATTGCAGTCAACGGCTTGACCGAATCATCTTGTTTGAGAATCGACCATCTTGCACCATTTTTATCACCACTCTTGTTAATGATACTGACATGTGACAGTGACATAGAGAGCAGTACTGCTTCTAGCATCGAGCATAAGAAAGAAACCCCCAGAGCGAGGGATGAATAAATAATCAGCATTGAGTAGTCTGCTTCCATAGGGTTCAACGAATCCTCGGCCAACCGGCCCAATCACTGTGTAGAGTTCCAAGTTCTTGAGGGTTGCCGATACAATTCTTTGCACAGAACTCATGTAGTTCATTGCATCCCACAGACTAGGTGACACCTGTGAGCGGCGAACATGTCCTTATTTGTGTAGCTTGGCCATATGCAAATGGCCCCCTCCACTTGGGTCATGTTGCTGGTTGTTATTTGCCCCCGGATATCCAATCACGGTTTGAACGTGCAAAGGGCAACAGGGTACTGATGGTCTCTGGTTCCGATGAGCATGGAACGCCAATCACTGTAACGGCAGAAACTCAGGGAATTACCCCTCAAAATGTAGTTGATAAGTACCATTCTCTAAATTCGCAGGCCCTCCTAGACTTAGGTTGTACTTGGGAGCCGAATATTGACGCACGTGGTGCTGAATTCGGCGGATCTTTATTCAATCGAACCAGTGACCCAGAGCACCATGAAGTGGTTTCTGAAAACTTCATTTCACTTCTTGAATCCGGACTATTTGAGCGAAAAGTGATGCAGCAATATTACGAAATACGCGACGATGGGGGGCGTTTTCTTCCCGATCGCTATGTAGAAGGCGATTGCCCAAATTGTGGTGAAAGTGGTGCAAGAGGCGACCAGTGTGATGATTGTGGGGTTACATATGAATCACATGAGTTGCTGAATCCTCAATCTAAAATGAACCCAGGTGCAAAAATTGAAATTCGTGATACAGAGCACTTTTTCTACCGGCTAGATCTATTCCAAGAAGCTCTTGAGCAGCATGCAAGTTCGCAACAAGGAAAATGGAAACCAAATGTTCGTGCCATGACAAAGCAATGGTTAGACATGGGTCTGCGTCCTAGAGCAGTCACCAGAGATTTAGACTGGGGAATCCAATTGCCACTAGATGGAAATGAATGGGATGGCAAATGCATCTATGTCTGGTTTGAAGCAGTTCAGGGTTACTACTCATGTGCAAAATTATGGTCAAAGCGCTATGCGGGTGATGATGATTGGGAAAAATGGTGGAAAATCGCTGCCGATGGAACCAAACCCAGGCATCTGTATTTCTTGGGGAAGGATAACATTCCATTCCATACCGTCATTTGGCCTGCATTAATTATGGGTCTAAATCATGCACAAAAGGGCTTGACTGCAAGCGAACCTCCTTCTCTGCCAGGACCTGGAGAATTAAATTTAGAGTACAATGTGCCAGCGATGGAATATCTGATGCTTTCCGGTGGTCAGTTTTCAAAGTCTAGGCGTCATGCGGTTTGGCTTCCTTCATTTTTAGAGAGATTTGATGCTGATACTCTCCGTTATTACCTTTCAATAAACATGCCAGAAAACCATGATACTGATTTTAATTGGCCTGATTTTGTTGAAAAAATAAATTCGGAACTGATAGGCGCGTATGGTAATTTTGTCCACCGTGTCCTGACTTTAGGTGAGCGATTACCAAGTGAAAGAAATTTACTGGCATTTGAGAATTTAGACTATTGCGGCGAAGAAATGAAAAAACTCGAAGATATTCATAGGCAAGTAACTACGAGTTTAGAGAAGCATCGTTTCAAAGAAGCACTACGCGGGGTTATGAGTGCCTCTCAAATGGGTAACCAAATGCTGCAAGCCGCAACACCGTGGAAGTTTTTGAAAGATTTAGATGGAGAGGGTGCAAGTGAATCTCTTGCGAAATTATCCTTCGGCTGGCGTGTTTCTCGATTCCTAGCCATAATGACACAACCATTCTTGCCATTTAGCGCCCAGCGACTATGGAAGGCCTTGGGACATGAAGGCGATGTCGCACTTACCTCATGGGATTCGGCTATTGACTGGAATGTACCTATGCTGTCATCCGATTCGAAAGCCGAACCATTATTCCAAAGATTAGATCTTGAAGAGATACTTGCACAAGAACAATCCTTGGCAAGTGAAGATTCTGATTCTAAACAGGACCCTGGACATAGTGTCAAGGGTGGTAAAAAACAAAAGAAGGAGGAACGAAAAATGCCAGAAGGAACAACACATCTTGACTTTGAAACTTTTATGGAAGTAGAACTTAAAGTAGGTAAGATTACTGATGTAAGCGACCATGAAAATGCTGACAAATTATACGTCGTTTCCATCGATGATGGAAGTGATGATGGAAGAACTATTTGCGCCGGTCTAAAGGAATACTATTCCGCTGAGGAGATGCTTGGGAAAGCAGTTGTATTTGTTGCTAATTTGAAACCACGTAAACTGCGAGGAATCATGAGTGAAGGTATGATGCTTGCAGCAGATGATGGTAACGGTGGCGTCCGACTGATTACCATAGATGGTGACATCGCTCCGGGTTCACAAGTCCGTTAATCAAATACGTTCTCTGACAGAATCCATTACTTTACGTGAAAGTTCGCGTGATTGTTCAAGGATAATTGGAGCGCTTTTTCTAATTTCGATGGCCATGTCGTCAGGCAAACTCCCTAAGTTGATATCGACATTGAATAGTGCGCCTTTGCAAGCTGCACTGGCTAGTAAACCTGCCACGCCCACATCAGATGCCGCATTGGAATTGCCTTTAATCGCTAATTCAGGCAATAATTCTAGTAACTTCAGTGCCAATTGGGCTGTTTCAAATGGTTTCTCAGTTGCGCCTAGCGTAGCCTGCCGAATTGCATACCTACGAGATTCCTTTTCTGTTTCTGTTTCTTTAGGTAATTTGAACGACGCCATTACCTCATCAAAGGCGTCACTATCTTCATCCGCCAATGCGCCTGCGCGCATCATTATTCTCACAGATTCTGAAAGTGTCTTATCAGCTATGTCCCATCCCTCTTTCCACTTTTCTTTTCCAAGAGTTAAATCGCAAACCATAATTGCCAGTGCGGATGCTTGGCCAAGAGCAATTGCAGCAGCAGTGCCACCACCGGGTGTGGGTGATGATGAGGCTAGTGCTGCTTGGAAGTCACGAAGTGTCATTTCCATCCATGGTGTTTTCATTCTGATTCCTCCGTTCTAAGTGCCCATTCGATTATTCGTTCTTTAGCAGAAAAAGGCCCAAGGTAGTCCAGGCCTAATCCATTAATTGCTGCTGCAACTAGTTCTGCCTCATCAGTACAGCCTTCATCCGCATACCATTTTCCAGATTCAATCATTGCAGACAGTGGAACTAAGCCAACTAGTTCAGAACCACATGTATCTACTCCGTGGTCTTTTACGATAGATCGTACTGCTTCAAATGCTATATGCATTGGAGTAACTGAAACATCGCGCAAGTTCATTGAAACTTGAGAGATACCATGGGCTTCTAGTGGCAACCCCATTCCTTGCACCATCGGTAACATACCTGGGATTCTAGTCTTGCGACCATCATCCTTCTTCAGTAGTCTACCAGTCGAGCGAACCAGCGAACCTGCAATCTTTGAGGCACCCGCATCAGTTTCATCGACGTTCACATTGTATGCAACGAGTATCTGTCTTGCACCGATAACCACCGCACCAAAACGAGCAGTGTTTTCATTCCAGTCAAGAGGACCGAAATCTGGGAGATGGGGTCCGCCATCCGATAATCTACCTTCGAGACTCTCATATTGTCCTCTTCGTAAATCTGATAATAATTCACGTTCAGGGTTTGTTGCTGCTGCTCCGTATAAGAATGTGCAAAGTCCCAGTTCATCCGACACGCGCATTGCTAGTTCTCGTGAAAGGTTGGCACAATCAGTCATTGTAACGCCTTCTAGAGGTACAAAAGGACAAACGTCAACTGCGCCAATACGAGGGTGTTCACCTTGATGGGTACGCATATCTATATTTTCAAATGCGGCCTTAATAACACGGAATGCAGCCTCGGAAACCGCCTCAGGCTCACCGGCAATAGTCAGAACTGTTCTGTTGTAATCTGCATCGGGTTCGATTCCAAGAACTCTTGCCCCGCTTATCCCTCGACCAGCATCGCTTATGGCCTGAATTATGCGTTTGTCGCTCCCTTCGGAGAAGTTTGGGACACATTCAACAATTCGCTTCGCCATAATGAAGAATCATAATCGACGACTGATGAACATTCCCAATGAATCAACCGTATAGCGCATCAGGACTAGAAGTAATTCCTGTTGTTTCTCTTTTTGCTTTTATTCTATCAACTGCAAGCAGTATGTCATCTTGTTTTACTTTTGAGCGCCCTTCTCTAATTGCAATCATTCCAGATTCCACAGTAGTTGCTTTGAGTTCGGCACCACTGAAACCTTCCGTCAATTCTACTACCTTAGAAACATTAATTCGTGATTTTGACATCTTAGTCAAGTGTATTGAAAGAATCGTTTTTCGACCGTCACTATCAGGCAACGGGATTTCAATAACACGATCAAAACGACCAGGCCTAAGTAAAGCATCATCCAGAATATCTGGACGGTTAGTTGCTGCAATTATTTTGACATCTTCCAGAGCATCGAAACCATCCAACTCAGCCAGTAATTGCATAAGTGTACGCTGGACTTCCCGGTCACCACTAGTTGCTGAGTCTAGTCGCTTAGCCCCTATTGCATCAATTTCATCTAAGAAAATAATTGCTGGGGCTTTATCCTTCGCAAGAGAGAAGAGTTCCCTGACCATTCTTCCACCTTCACCAATATATTTCTGTGCGAGTTCTGACCCAACCATTCGAATAAATGTGGCATTGGTTTGGCTGGCTACTGCTTTTGCAAGCATTGTTTTGCCACAACCCGGTGGGCCGACTAAGAGAATACCTTTGGGGGGGTCAATACCAACTTTACGAAATAGTTCAGGTTTTTCCAAAGGTAGTTCAATCGCTTCTCGCACCTGTAATACTTGTTCGTCGAGTCCACCTACGTTTTCGTAAGTTGTAGTCGGCCTTTCAATCATCTCCGCACCCGAAACCATTGGATCCCATGCATCATGCAAGATTTCGATAATTGATAGTGTGTCTTGGTTAAGTGCAATGCGTGTCCCTGGCTTGAGTTTAGATTTGTCAAGGCGTTGGTTGATAGAAACCTGAAACACGGTCCCATTAGATGAACGAACAATCGCACGTTCATCATCAAGAATGTCCTGTAAATGCCCGATAATAAGCGGTGGGCTTTTCAAAATCCTAACTTCTTCATCTAATCGACTTGCACGTTTTTTGATATTAGCTAGGTCGTTTTCTAGGTGTACGCGCTCCGATAAAAGTCTCTGGGCTTCATCCTGTAACTTTTTGAAATCCTGCTCGAGTGACTTCAAATCAGTATCGTCACTGCCGAAGGGCTCTGAATTGCCGCTATCAACTTCGGTGCCCATAGTGTAAGTCCAATCGCCGTCCTTCTTGAAATGTCCGTTTATTATGCATCTACACCGTACAATACGAAGCCTTGATGAAGCACCGCCATGACATCGGGGTGGGTGGAGATATGGCTGACTGCGAACTGTGCGGGGCGATGAAGGTTGGAACTCGAAATGTGACCATGGGTAAGGCCCAAGTTCAGGCGTGCAAAAAGTGCTCTGACAAAATGGGCCTTGAGCCGAAAAAGGTTGCACCGGGGCTATCTCAGGCGCGTGCCGGAACTGCTACTACATCAGCCGGATACGGTGGACTTGGTCGAAAGGGAAAGGACATTATGATTCGAGGTGAAAAAGAGCTGGCCTCAGATTTTTCACGCAGAGTAGCAACAGCTCGGACCCAAAAGGGTTGGGATAAGCGGGAATTGGCACGCCGTATGGCTGAGAAGATCAATGTAATCAATAATGTTGAGTCTGGCAAGAGGCCTACCGATGCCGTCATAAAAAAATTAGAGAGAACGCTCGATATTGTCCTGATGGTCGAAGTATCACCTGATGAAAACCGGCATGTAAATGCGGGTGATGGTAGGGGTTTGACAATCGGTGATTTCCTTCGTGAAAATAAGGAATGATAACATGTCAAAAGAAGTCCCGATTCATGCCATTTGGCTTGCACAGGATGACCCGAAAAAAAACACTGCAGTACGTCTTTCGCGTCGTGGCGACCTTAGGTTACATGAACGGTTTAATCAGTTGCCACGAAGAGGTATAATCTTGGAGCCCTTATGTGGAAAGGTATTGGGTCCAGAAGATCACTCATTACTCCTTGAAGAAGGTGGGGCCTTGGTAGGGCTAGATTGTTCGTGGGCACAAATAGAAGATTCTGTCTCACAGGTTATGAAGAAAACTAAACTGAAAGGAAGAATGCTGCCTCTATTACTTGCCGCCAACCCAGTAAATTGGGGCAAACCAGGTAAAATGTGTACTGCAGAAGCCCTTGCGGCATCGCTATACCTTATCGGGCGGGAAGAACATGCAAGAAAACTCCTAGGTGCATTTAGATGGGGCGAACAGTTTTTCATCCTAAACAAAGAACCATTGGAGGCTTACCGCGGAGCAAAATCTTCGTCGGAACTCGTTGACTTACAATTCGAGTTTTTCGATATTGAAATCCCGGAGTAATTTTGATTCAGGAGTGTCGTCGCACAAGGACCTGAATCTTCATTTCAATCGAAATGAGTGTAACCTGTCATAGAAAACCTGGCATTCATCATGGTACGCCTGATATTCGGGGGATAATTCTCCGATTCGGGGCTGATATTGTGCGAAACCGGTTGATTCCCAGACTGCATCATACCAGTGTTTAGCCCAAATCCCATCACATTCTCTTGGACCTGCCTGCCAAGAGAGCATTGACTTATCAAATGGAATCTCCAATACTTCACACAACTTGGAAAGCATTCCCTCTGGATTCTTCAGTATGTCTCCAGAGTCAATAATTGTTGGAATCTCTCCAGTTGTTTCAATAAGATGGTCAAAAAGGCGATTCTGCTGAGGAAGACCTGTTGCCATAACATCGATTTGATCTGTCTTCTTAGACATCGAAAGTAGCACTTCCCGAGGGTCGCGAATGAGAAGGCAATTCGTGAGTTTCGAAACCCAATCAAGACCGATATGGGGTAGAAGGTGGTGCGTCATATGCTTCTGATACCAGACTTTAGAACGATTCGGGATGTCTCCACAAACGATATCCACCACCTTTTTCCAATCAGTCTCACCACTAGCCACCACATTCTGCGCCCCAGGATGGGTGACTCCGGTTCTGGCTAGATAATGAGCGTACAATGGTTCATCACTGCAATAAGAATCCGGTCGGTTATCAAATGAATACATCATAGCAGTGGAGATATTACGTGGCCCTGACCACATTGCAATCCTAGTTTCAGACATGGCATTCACGACTGATTAATTCTAGATATAATGTTTGTAACCGTTCAACAATCGGACCTCTTTTTCCATCTCCCATTGGCCTTTGATCATATTCGATAACAGGGGTCAAGCCAGCAAAGGTTCCAGTGACGAATGCTTCATCTGCATCAGCCACATCAGCTGGAACAAAATTCTTCTCGAAGCATGGAATTCCATTGCCATGACAGAGGTCTATTATTTTCTGTCGAGTGATACCTTCAAGGCAGAATTCGCCAGTTGAAGTCCATACTTCTCCATCCTTAACTATGAAGAAATGAGTTGAGTTACAAGTGCTTACAAATCCATTCGGATCTAACATCAAGCCTTCCTCCCCTCCCTTATTTGCTGCATCAATACAGGCTGCAATGCAATTGTGTTTGGATAAACTATTGATTCGTGGGTCCTGTACATTATGGGGCCCACGAATCACATCTACAGTAACCAAAGAAATACCATTGATGCTGCGTTCAACATTGGCCTTTTTGTGTTCTGGAATGATAACTATCGTGGGGTCACTGGAAATGACCCAAGGTGCCTGATATGGCGTGGGCTTCAACCCTCGTGTGATAATCAGGCGAATGTGAACCTGATCATGCATTTCGTTGGCCTTGATCACCCTTTGAATCTCTGAAATAATCTCTTCGCGCCCATAAGGAATCTCAAGTGAAATTATTTCAGCACCACGGAATAAACGGTCGATATGGTCATCTATGAACACTAAAACATCATCGTGCAGTCGAAAAGCTTCCCACACACCATCTCCTAGAAGGAACCCCGCATCAAGCACGGACACCTTCGCATCTGGACGTCGAAACAATTCACCGTTAATCGATATCCAGACCTCCTCATTGCGCGGATCCTGTTGGTACTCGTGTGTCCCCATTGTATCGCCATAGAGGCACCCGTATTGAAGCGTTCCATAATATCAATTCACGATTCGTAGAAAGAACCAACAGGCCAACCAAGGGACCCCTACAAGTTACTCTTCACCTGAAAGCTCATCTCGAGGTTGAATTAGCATTCTGATGTATCCAAATAGGAAGAAAATTAGTGACAGCAAGATCAATACTGCAGAAACAATCAAGCAAACCAGCAATGTATATGCTTGACCAAAACCACAACCAAATTGCCCATAGCATGGATTGAAATGGAAGTATATTTCAAATCCAACAATCGGAATTAGTGATAATTCAACACCAGCAAAAAAGGTCCAAAATGTATATTTGAAATTTCTTTTCTTACTAGTATAAACCTGTACCATTTTTATTAGAACTAATTGGATAAGAATACCAATTATCACATATCCAGCAGTTTCCACAATAGATGTTTCAACAATTCAGACATAAATATGCTCCCATTTTTTGGAATGTTTGAAAGAATTTATTGGCAGATAATCAATTAATTCATATTCAAAGGGGCGACTTGGGAGGTATACAGTGTGATTATTCAATAACGGTCACGGATATAGGCCATTATAGTTCTACTCAATAACAACCAATATGAGTTCCCACAAAGTACAGGGTACATGGTGAAGCGGCCAATCCATCGACTGGTGAATGGTGGGCCAGTTCCTGAGATGGATGAATTAGCTGAGGAAACTATTGTTACTCTTCGATGTGATGGAAATACTGTCGTTCGTTTACTAGCATCACCATTTGATTTGGGGGATCTAGCGTACGGGCATATTGCGTGTGAAGGACGTGGAATTGTTGATTCAATAAATATCGATGGTTACGAAGTAAATATTGTAGGAAATGTCCGTAGTAGGCCAAGTGAAGACCTGCTTACTGCTGCTTGTGGAGCATGTACGACTGGTGATATTGAAATTCCGAGACAATCTGTTTCCAACAATATTATTCTCTCAGCAAATTTACACGATATGATGAATACTATGAAGAAGAATCAACCATGGTTTCAAGCAACAGGTGGAATGCATGCCGCTGCACTTTTTGACTCAAAGGGTAAATTGCTCTCAGTGCGAGAGGATATTGGCCGACATAATGCGTTTGACAAAGTGATTGGGGACGCCTTGAGGTCAGATCTGCCGAGGGAGATTATCGGACTTTCCGGGCGTATTGGCTGGGAATTAGTTGCAAAAGGGGTTCGTTCCGGTGTGGAAATCATTGTTGCTGTAGGTGCAATAAGTTCCGCTGCTGAAACTCTCGCCCGTTCCAGTGGGATGACCTTGGTTGGCTTTGCTACGAGCAAAAGTCCGGCTATCGTAGGACAATTAGGCCGCATCATTGACAAGCCTTCACTAAACCGGTGAACACATGTCAGGTAGAGATAACGCTCGTGCAACGACTCCACCAGACAGGAACGCTCTGAAAATAAAGAAGCCGAAATCGGTTGCAGCAGGGATTCCAGCGGCTAAATCTACCATGTTACATGGTATCTCACGCATGGGAATAACCAAGACGATTAAGACACTTACAACTGTCAATCAGCCCGATGGTTTTGATTGCCCAGGCTGCGCTTGGCCGGACCCTGAGCACTCGACAATGTTTGAGTTCTGTGAAAATGGTGCGAAGGCTGTAGCTGATGAGGCAACTAACAAACGAGTCACACCCAGTTTTTTTGCAAATCATAGTGTTCAAAACCTTGCAGAGAAAAGCGACTATTGGCTGAACAAACAAGGAAGACTAACCCATCCGATGGTACTGAATCCAGGCAGCAATAATTACCAAGAAATATCTTGGAATGATGCCTTTGATCTAATCGCTAGCAATATCAAGCAGAGTGCTAGTCCTGATCATTCAATATTCTATACATCAGGTCGCACCTCTAATGAAGCAGCATTCTTGTATCAACTATTTGCAAGGACTTTGGGTACAAATAATATGCCAGATTGCTCTAATATGTGTCACGAATCAAGTGGCCGAGGTCTTGGTGAAACTATCGGAATTGGCAAAGGTACAGTTAGTCTAGATGATTTTAATCATGCAGACGTCATTGTGGTAATTGGCCAAAACCCTGGTACAAATCATCCAAGAATGCTAACTGCGCTGCGGGATGCGAAACGACAGGGCGCCAAAATTATTCATGTTAACCCGTTACCTGAAACAGGTCTAGTTCGATTCAAGCATCCCCAAGATTACATGAAAATGTCACTTGGTAGTGAACCTCTAGCAGATATTCATTTGCAAATAAAGATAGGCGGAGATGCTGCATTGATGCATGGCTTGATGAAAGTTCAGTTAGAACTTGATGCACTGGACCATGAATTCATCAAAAATTCAACACAGGGTTTCGATTCTGTAAAAGAAGCCGTGATTAGCACTCAATGGTCCCAAATTGAAATCGATACTGGTCTAACACGCTTCCAAATTGAAACTGCAGGTCGTATGATGGCCAAATCCAATTCAACTATTGCTTGCTGGGCAATGGGCCTTACCCAACATAAAAATGGAGTTTCTGTAATTCAAGAGGTCAGTAACCTGATTCTCATGGGCGGTCATATCGGCAAAAAAGGTGCCGGATTATGCCCTGTTCGGGGTCACTCAAATGTGCAAGGTGATAGAACAGTTGGTATTTGGGAACGCCCTTCCGAAGCTTTCCTATCTAGACTTGATGCTGCTTGTGGAATTGAAAGTCCACGCGAACATGG
>ERZ1046148.47-NODE-47-length-67122-cov-6.805925_pt1 | contig 67122 bp, 37 predicted proteins | sample MGYA00383090_ERZ1046148 | MGnify/ENA primary metagenome ERZ1046148 (study PRJEB29581, sample SAMEA5548360) | metagenome | biome: marine; feature: coastal; material: water | depth 25 m | study: Short-term variability in the microbial, nano- and picoplankton dynamics... | reverse complement strand
TCTCCCCGCAGGGCGGCCCTTCTAGTCACTTCCCCAGGCATATTGGCATGCCCGAGTGCATAAGCAACCCCCCGACCTACCTCCCATATATCAAGGCATCGGGATGAGCCCTGAAATCGAGGGGGTAATGAGTAGCCAGTATATGGCACGCAGTGCCTCTTTTGAGCCTTGTAATTCAAAGCCAAAAAATACTGGAAAAAAGGATTCTGAAACTTAGCGGAAAACGATTCAAACTAGGCCGAGATTTGCAGAAACAATCGTATCATTGGCATATGGTGTCAAAATTATTTTTGCTTCACCTTTACGTTCCAACTGAATTAGGCACGCCCCCAGGGTATTTTCAACTTCAACATCAGAGTTGGATCTTTCACGCAAAACCGTAATTACTCCAAGGGCTTTTTCTGCTCTACCACTCACCAATAATGCGTGCGCAAGATTGTGAAGTATTGTGTTATTCTGAGTATCTATCTTTGCTCCTTGCCTTAGGGCCATGATTGCAGCCTCGTATTGTGATGTAGCCATTGGATCACCACTACCATCCATCTCTAGGGCCGATTGTAAAAGGGCTAACCCAAGGTTGTTTAGAATAGATGAATCGTTCTGCTGATTTGCAGATGCAGTTGACAACACTTGGGCTGCTTCTAACCAAGATGATTTACCCATATGTTCAAACGCATTTTGAATCATTTCTGCAACTTCAGGTTGCCCAGATGCATCAACTGGTAACGCTTTTGCAGGATGCAATTCAGGAGCTTCTTCACCACTGATCATGGATTCTTCAACTGCTGAATGGTGAAATTCATCAAAGTTTACTTCAACATCCCCATTACCCATTTCATCATCGAAACTTACTTCGATTATTTGTTCATCCTGCGCATAGATTTCATCCATATCTACAACTGCTGCATCAATTCTCCACATCTCCGGAGCTTCTTCGGCTAATGCATCAATTGGCTCATCAAAACCCAACATTTCTTGGTCATCGGTTTCCTCGATTATGCGGGTTTCATCTGTGACATCTGCTGTAAGACGCATTACTTCAGGTTCACTTGTACTTACTGGGATTTCTTCAGAGAACAATGGTAAATCATCAAGTGGAAGGGGGACTTCAGGAGTTGGGACTTCGGACAAAATAATTTCGGCCTCTGGCTCGATAACCACTTCGACAACAGGTGGAGATTCAATCGTATCAGGCTCTTCAAATTCAGGTGCTGAAACACCAAGTTCCTCTCCCTGGTTAGCGGCTGAGTCTCTGTGGATTGATTCACTTACCGAGCCCACACCAAACGGTAGTGAGGACTCAAGAACTTCGGCTTTTGCACCCATTCCAAATGGCAAGATTTGGCCTTCATCTGAAGTGATTTCTTCATCAACACCTATTGCTTCAGCAACATCATCGAGGCCTGGAATTGAATCATCATCCATTGTGATGTCTTCGGTTGAAATATCGATGGCTACTTGTGAGCCACAGGACGGGCAGGCGCCTCCACCGAGGAACAGTAATCCACAAACTCTGCACTCCTGCATGTTCTCGCCCGAACAGTAACAGAGGCGCACGGCCTTTGAACACACCGCAACTATGAGCGTACTTCACTCTTCTTCGGACTGTTCAAGAGTTTCAGCAATCATTTCTGAAATTGATTGAGTATCAACCAAAGCCTCTGCCCAGTTTTTACCTTTCTTTTTGCCATTAGAATATTGCCAAATAACTCCAAGAATTGCAATAGCTACGAAGGCGAACTTCCAAATCTTGCCTACCCAGTAAACTACTACAATATACCCGGTCATGATTGATACTGTCATCAGCATTACAGGGAAACCTGCTTTGAAGAACTGACGGAATGAAATCGGATATCCTGCCTCTTCACTCATACCTGCAGTAACTACATTCGCTGAAGCCCCGATCAATGTACCATTGCCTCCGAGACATGCACCAAAGGCAAGGGCCCAGATTAGCGGACCAAGTTCTAGCCCCATCGTGTGTGAAATTTGAAGAACAATTGGAATCATTGTGATAGTATACGGTATGTTGTCGATGAATGCTGATGCAATCGCACTGACCCATAGTATAATCACAAGAGCTGCTACAAATTGGTACTCAGCACTGAAGAAGCCTATAGCCGCTTCAACCTGTGTTCCTATCCAGTTAATCACTCCTAGGTGCTGAAGGGAGTGAATTAGTACAAAGAGACCTGCGAAGAAAATTAGTGTCGTCCATTCAACTTTTTCTAGGGGCTCTTCTAATTCGTGCGGGTCTGTTGCAAGTAGCATCAGTACTGCGCCAACTAACGCTACCCAAGACACTGCGATGTGCAATATTGGATTTAGGAAAAAACAGAGAATTACTGCACTTAGGATGAAACCAGATATTTTTAGCATGCGCATGTCTTTTATGCCATATTTTGATTCCAATTCTTTCACATCACGAATTCTTTCACCTGCAAATTCATCTGCATACATCCACTTCAACATCATAAATGTAGGAACGATTGTCAATAAAATTCCTGGTGCCAACTCAATGATAAAATCATTGAATGCCACACCATCAGGTGCCAGGTCGGGGTAATTTGATTGGGCAATAGCCGACTCGCTCATCATTGAACCAATAATGATATTTGGTGGGTCACCAATCATTGTTGCAGTACCACCAATATTGGAGAATATAACTTCAGCAATCAGAATAGGTATTGGGTTGAGATCTAATACCCTTGCAAGTTGAATGGTCACGGGAGTCAGTAGAAGCATAGTTGTGACATTGTCTAAAAACGCAGAAAGAACTGCGGTAACAACACACAAAATTACTACCAGCGACCAAACATTACCTTTGCTTTGTTTGTAAGCCTGAACCGCAAACCATTCGAATAGACCAGTATGCGAGATGATACCAACCATTACCATCATTCCCAGCAATAGACCAATGGTTTCCCATTCAATGAGAGTTGTTGTTTCTGCAAGTGTAAGGGCATCACCGACCTTGTAATAATTCAGAGCGATTATCGCAGCCAATCCTCCGACTGCTGCCGCCAGTGTACGGTGTACAACTTCACTAATAATCAAAGCATAAACGAATAACAGAATGCCAAGACCGACCCATACGGGTTCATTTCCAAGACCTTCTTTGAGTGATATTCCAATATCTACTCCTGCTCCGCCGCCTGCATTTGATGAAGTGATAAAACTCATCACACCAGCACCAACTAATGCAAGAAGAGCAATCCATTGGGACGGGTGCCGATTCATGATACGGTTGGTACGCATGACCATCCCAGTAATGTCGCCTCTATGAGCATTGGGTCACTACTTAGACCACAAAACACCAACATTTCCTCTTACGAGGACAATCACAGATGATGTTGCATTTGCAAGGTGCTCCCAAACTAGAAGCTTATCGCCCCGCTCGTAAATGCCTTTGTTGATTTTTATTTTTACCAACTTTCTTTTTGCCAATTGACCATTAATTTCGTCAATTAGATTGTCGGTAATCCCAGTCTTACCAATACGTACACTTGGCTGGAAATTCCGGTCCATTGCTTGCCGTTTAATAGTCGCGGGAATGTTAGTCATCAGATGACCCCCTGTGAGATTTTGGTCCGCCTCCAAGGCGTCTAACCCTGCCACACTCGAGGCAAGTAGTAGTTCGCTGACCTGCACGGATTCTAACCCGTGCAGTAGTCCCTGGAACCAATAGTACTGTGCAACCGCGGCATACCCAGTGGCGCTGAGATACTGGCAATGGAAGTCGGTTTCTTGAAGATGTTTTGACCAAATGTCTTGCTGCATTACGCCTAGCAACCATTGGCATAGAAACATCAGAGATTACTGAAGACAGATGCTGCTGCGCCTCAAGTGCATTTTGATGGCGCTGAACTTTCGCCTTCACGCGTCCCTTGTTTCGGCTCATAATTTCAACTCACTTTAGTGCACTTAGAATATCAGTAGTAATTTCATCAATCGCTCGGTCCCCATCGATTTGATGGAAAATCCCTCTCTCAACATACCACTTAGCAAGTGGAGATGTTTGTTCATGGTATGCATTAAGACGACTCAGAACAGTATCTGCATTGTCATCAGCACGTCGCTTGAACTCAGTCGAGTCACAATTATCACAAAATCCATCTTTGGTTGTGGGATTGAAAGTATCGTGGTATACCGAACTACAGTTTCCGCAAGTATAACGCCCACATATGCGTTCTACAATTCTCTCATCAGGAACATCGATTGCAATCACATGTGATACTTCTGTTATTTTTGATAGAGCTTCTGCCTGGGGAATGGTACGAGGAAAACCGTCAAACATTACTCCATTCGTTGCATCAGGATCTTGTATTCTGTCGCGAATTAAAGCAATTATTACTTCATCAGGCACAAGTTTGCCTGCATCCATGAACTTCTTGGCTTCAATACCTGTTGTTGTCCCCGCAGCTACTGCAGCACGGAGCATGTCACCGGTACTGACTTGTGGCAACCCGGTTGAATCCATTATCCTCTGTGCCTGAGTACCCTTGCCGGCACCGGGCGGACCAAACAGAACTATGCTCTCCATGTCTTGGCGTGGGCCGTCCCTGTTTTCACTGTTGGCCTTGCTGGGCAAGCCATTGGTGTCCGTAATGTTGCCATTGCTCCATCGACCAACCAGGCGGTAACCCGCTAGGCGGTAACGGAGGACCTGCTGGTACCTGAGGTGGAGTTGGGACCTTCGGAACATCTCCCTGTACAACACTGTCAGAGATGTTATTGATGACGGTCTGATTTATAGTAACATTTTGAGGATTAGGTGTGGTAATCACAGGTGGTCTGCCATCTGGAACTGCCACCGGTGGCCTTCCAGATGGAATATCAGAAGGTGGTCTGCCAGTAGGAACCACGACTGGCGCACCAGGGATCGGCAAACGCGGTATCGAATCAGCGAGTACCGCAGCGATTTCATCTGCGGAAACGCCACCACTCGCGAGGGACTCTTGACCAACTACTGAATCCATAACCGCCCTCATCCTAAGTCCGTCATCGGGAATTGAATGTGCATCAGGGGCAACAAGTTCTTCCCCAAAATAATCCTTAGGTGCTGATTTCTTAATCCGGCGTGCTACAATCAGTATACCCAATATAATCGCACCTACAATGGATGAGGCTGCCCATAAAGGAAGTACGCCAAATAAGCCGCCTTGCGATTGACTATTTTGCACACTTAATTCAATTTCAACGGAAGTTGTTCCACAAGTGAATTGCAGAGTTTCAATTCCCGCTTTAGTATCACCATTTGGGCTCACAGTAACCTCAATTTCAATGCTCTCACCTGCACTTAGATCAGTAACTGTATCTTCTGATAGACCAATGCTCCATTCGTTGGCATCTAGTACAGCAGAAATGTTAGCGTCAAGTGGCGCATTACCGATATTATGGATTGTTAGTTTTTGGGAACTTTCTTCATCGCGAACAACACCTAGCAACGGTCGCGATTCTTCATCATATTCAATACTGCAGTGCGAGCCAGATTCTACAGATACTGGATAGGTTGCTGATACTTGAAGAGTATCAAAACCATTGTCGATTGTTGCATAAATCCCCAAATCAAAAATTGCATCGGAACTAGGTTGGTAGGCAGGAGGCTTTATCCCAACTTGTAGTTGAACTGATTCTCTGGGTTCAAGGTATGTAGGTGGGTCTGCAAAACCTACTTCCCAGCCATCAGGTGCAAGTGAATGTGACCACGACAAACTTATTGCAGAGTTTCCTGTATTCTCTACGGTTAAGAGATTGTAAGTAAAATCACCAGTTACCATGGCGTTCAACTTGTAGTTATCGATTGGAGTAAACGTAATGCCAATCTCATCTTTTACAACTAAAGTTGTTTCATTTATGATAAAATTTGATTGGTCTTGGCTTGTTTTGATTACCAAATGATTTTCATCATTTCTAGCTGCCACTGGCGAAACAAGAATCTCGAACCGAACTTCAGAAGATTCCCCCGGAAGCACATTTACCTCAACTTCTCTGTTTCCGGTTTGCATACCATGACTTACTTGGATTGTCCAAGTTGTTAATTCCGGATTGATGCGTACTGTGAGATCAAGAACCGCATTACCTGTATTTTCGATAAGTAGTGTGATATTTAGGCGCTCAGCAGTATCGACATTGATGTCGCGAGCATATGCTGCCGGGCCAACTCCAAGGCCAGTATCGTCAACCAAGGTTGTATCAAACAATTCAAGCGTTTTTACCGTCAAGATTACAGTTTCACTGATATTCAAAGACGGATCTGTTTCACTAGTTACTGAACATGTGATTGAATCTGTACTGCCAGAAGCAGGCATACCATCTGCGACTGGAGGAACATAGAGCCGGACTTGCATTGGCAAGTACTCCAAAATTTCCAGTGGTTCAAATGAGTATGAAGACGAGTTAGATTGTCCCAACTGGACTTGCCAGCGGTTTTGGCTGTAACAGTCTAGATCGTAAACCGCAGGTGAATTACCTGTGTTGCGAACCGAAATCGAGAACGCCGTACTTCCACCAGGGATTGCTTCAAGGCCATCAGTTCCCGCTGGTGCAACCTGTACATCCTTAACTTCTTCAACCACCAAACGAAGACGAATTGTATGCTTGACCGATGGGTTATTCGAATATTTTGCTGTCAAGTCCATGACATATGTACCTGCCATTGCATAACGCTTTGTGGCACCCGAAAGGTCAGCATCATCATCATTTAGTGTGATATTGAGATACATAGCATCCCCTCCATCACCCATTGGGGACAACGTAAATGGCCCCTCCAAATCCGAATACCGTGACCAATCATCATCTGTAGGCAATAGCATATCGTCTCTTAGGGGATTTGGCATCTGAACTTGAGAAAGGTGCAACTTGACTGACTGGGTTTCAGTACCTTCGTGCTTCAGAAGTATCGGCCAAGTATAACCTTCTGCTACTGCTGGATTTAGAGTCTGATTGACCATAGTCGAATCTTCGAGACCACCGGTATCCAAGGGCACAAGTCTTACCCCTAGTGCAGAAACGGCTATTGTCATCTCTTCGATATTATTATTCACTCCATTTGTTTCATCATTGACTTCAATACTATCGGAGTCAACATCAACACTCAGCCGAATGTCATGGTCGCCAGTAGTTGTAAATGAGTGATAGAGAGTTAGTGAATCCATAGATCCTGGATTCAGATTTGAGCGCACACCATCATAGAGGGTTGTTCCCGCAGTCAAATCTTCAAGTGTAACACGGAACTGAGTGGTGCCTGCTGTTCCTTGATTAAGCCATGAAATTCTTAGAGTAATCAAGTCATTTACGAGAGGAGATGTCGATGAAGGAAATATAGAGCCATCGAATGCAAACAAATCGGCTTTTGCATCAAGTGTGGCATCACCTGTTAGAACGATGGAATAGGATTGATCAAGTCCACCGGTATGTGAAACCTTTACTTGCCAGTTACCAGAAGGTAGAGCCGCATTTGGAGCCAGTCTAATTCGTTCAACATTGTTGATTGAATCATGGACGCCGTTTGGTACTGAGAAACCATTGACAATTACATTGCCTTTGTACATTGAACCGTCGGGAGCAATTAGCAGGAGGTCTAGGTCATTGACTAGACGTGTTTCATTTTGGCCGGCATTAGCACTGCCGGCTACATCCGACCATACTAGAGTAATATCGAGTCCAGAAGAGGGGTCTAAGTCAAATTGATAAAGTGTTGAAAACCCTGCTGAAAGAGACCTTGAATTGTCATGGTATGTCTCCAAATTATTTCCATTGTAAGTGGGAATTACTGTATTTGAAACAGAAATTTGGCCCCAGCCTTCTTGAGAATTTGGAATATCGGCAGCACCCAAATCTATGGCTCCATTGATACTTGCTGCCTTTAGAAGTGAAGCGGAGGGCGAAGTAATTCCCACCTCTTCTCTGATGAATTCTCTGATTAGAGACACTGAGCCGCCAGCAACTGCAGTCGCTTGACTCGAACCAGAAAGAGACATGTACAGATCTTCTCCGTTTGAGTGGGTGCCAGTTCCACAACTCAATCCAATTGTGAGAGATGCATCAACCGAATGACCCGAGCATATTGAAACTCCCGGGGCAACTAAATCTGGCTTTACCCTACCATCTAGAGAAGGTCCTTGTGCCGAAAAATTGGCTACTGTGCCCGATGGACTTGTAGTTGAAGCTCCTATTGAAAGTACATTCTTCGCAGTTGATGGAGCCATGACCTTTGAAGCATTTTGTCCTACATCATCACCAGCAGAAAATAATGGTAAGAATTCAGGGTTATCATGAACAAAAACATCCAGTGAACGTGAATCGGCAGTGTAGGCACCATAATTACCATTCAGGCCCCAAGCATTTACGGCAATGCGTGACCCTTCTTGTTCTGCATGATTTAACATGTCATATATTGAACCAATCCGACCAAAAACACCTGTTGGGTCATGTTCCAATGCATATGCAACAATGTAAGCCTCAGGTGCAATTCCAGTAGCGATTGAATCACCACTTCCATCTCCGGCTATGGTCAAGGCGACATGTGTCCCATGGCCACCGTTAGAATCAGCAGGGCTTGGGTCTAATCCGAATTGTGTATAAACACCAGCAATACGGCCGCTAAGGTCAGGATGTGTTTGGTCTATTCCAGTATCTGTGAAAGAAATTTTTTCCCCAGAACCATCAAGTCCTAGCGATGAATTAGAAACTTCAGGTAGCCCCACTATCGCTCCAGCCATTGCATTTGTCAATTGTAATTCAGCGGTTGGCTCGGACCATATAATACGGCCGTCAAGAGCCAGTTTTTCCAGATTAGGATATCCTTTTATTTCGCACAAATGCAATCCACACCAAGCCTCATCAGCCCCCATCATTACAAGGTCATGCGCAAGCCCCTCAAGGGCTTCAGGCATCAGGTCAGCGGCAGGTATTGCCGCAATGTAAACCGTGTTTGAATCTACTAGTGGTGAGACCCTCCAACCAGGCATCATTGAACCAGCCCAGCGAACAGAATCATCGCCTTGTATTTTGGGCAAGTCGTTTGGGTGTGCAAGTCTTACGAGCCATGCTGCGGGTCCAAGGTTATCCAGTACGAATACATTGTATTCGTCTACAATTTCATACAATGCACTACCCGTGTGGTGGTTCAATTGAATTATGGCCATACCAGAATTTCGGTAGTCTTGATTATCATCGAGACGTGATTTAGGTAGTTCATCAACCAGTGGATCAAAGGAACCAATTGCCAAGTGGATTCGGCTATCGGTTACCTTGAGGGGAGATTGAAGTGATTCACTGGGTTCCATCGAATTCCAATTACCTGCTGCAATCTCAAGTAAATTATCCTCTACTGGCTGCTGATTATCCACGGCACCGGCTATTGGTGCAAGAAGCATCACTGCAAGGATGACTAATGTTCTTCGCCTTGCAAGCATATTACTGCCGACACTGCATTCGTACTTGAAGACAAGCCTCTTATGAGCCCTATAGGGCTCACTCGAATAGTGATGAAATTGCAGCATCTGTCTTAGCAACTGATACCTTCCAATCCATCTCAATTCCCATCAGTGCACGTATTGCATCAACATTCTCGGGAATCACATCAGACTCTTGATGAATTGCTTGGAAGTAGTATAGGGTATTGTCGATTAATTTTACTCCATCTTCCCACACAAATATCTCATGTAAGTCACCCCATGTTCGACCCATGTCACGAGCGAATTCCATGACTTCAGCAGTGGTTGTAATTCCGGTATCTGCGCCATGCATAATTACCACACGCGGAGATTGCCTCCACATCTTTAGAACGCTCTCTGTGGTTAACCCGTGCCCTTCAGGAAGTGTTGCAACAATCGAATGCACATGCATGATAGTTGTGGGGACAGCAACAGCCAGGGAATTAATTTTAATTTCTGGCTTGACAGTCATTACATCCGGTCCATGGTGACTAGGAACCTTCAACACTGGTTTTATCGCATTGATTGGGCCTTTCTTTGAGTCGCCAGGATCTGCTGCTCTACGAATCATGGTGCACTCAACAGATAGTTCCCCGCAGTGCTCATACAAGGGAACTAGTGTTCGAGACAAACCTGTAGTATTGCAGGATACAACACGGGTCCCTTCGCCATTTAGATTGGCAGAATGATTTGCGCATGAAGTGTAGGACATACCCGTCATAGCATGTTTTTCGCCACCCTGAAATATCCATTTTATTCCTGCTGCTTGGTATATTGCTTTGTTATCTGCACCCATTTTTCCTGGTGAACAGTCGACAACAATGTCGGCGGCTGCCAAGAGGTCTGATAATCCCCCATGGCATTCATACCCTGCACCGCCGAAAGCAGCTATCTTTTCAGCATCATCAAAAGTACAGTACAAGGGATACCCTTTGCGCACAGCAAGGTCACAGCCAAATGCTGGCCGTGTCTTTGTAACTCCAATAATTTCCATATCATCTTGGCAGGCAACTGCGTCAGCAACTCGCTTGCCTATTGTTCCGTACCCGTTGATTGCAACCTTGATGGTCATGAGGCTCCCTATACCTGTGGCCTCGCGGCCCTCACATGAACCTTGCTTCGCGTGTGCAGTGGCGTCGAAGAGGCAAACGGTTGATGAGAGAGAACTCACACGGATGGTTGATGGCAAGTATTGAGGACGTTGTTGCGAGTTCCATGAGCATCAATTCGAGGCTACCAGCCCAACTTGAAAAAGCACTGGAGAGAAACATCGTACTGCGAATCGGTTGGACTACCAATGGCGACCCAGTACCAAAAGATGGAGAACTCGGACTTTGCCCTAACCTTCCAGACGGTTCTAAGGTGCGCAGTCTTGGCTACCTAGGACCTTTCACAGCTGCCTTTGGACAGGGTGGAACATATACCCACCAAGGTGATGTTGGCTCATTCCTAGGTGCAGGCAATAGTGGAAACAGAATCACCTGTGAGAGAACGGCCGGCCCATTTGCAGGATACGGACAAAAAAGTGGCCGTATTACTATCTTGGATGGAGCAGGTGATGACGCTGGTGCCAAAATGAGTGGTGGGTTACTAATCATTCGAGGCGACGCAGGAATCCGAATTGGCGGAGGCATGAGTGGAGGCGATATTGTCGTTCATGGAGATGTCTCTGGAGACCCCGGAGCAGGGATGACCGGTGGCCGAATTATAGTAAATGGCCGTTGCCCTACACCGCCCCCAGGAGTTCAATTACGCACCCTTGAGAAATCAGAAGTATCCCAAATTAACAAATTACTTGGTGACGACGATTTACACATTCCAGCTGACGCTGTATGTTTGGTGCCAGAAGGAGATTTTGTTGAAGGAGTTATGGCGACATGCAAAGAAGATTTCTCTGGAATTTCACTCGTGCCCAATAGTTCTAATCACTTGCCAAATTATTCCACATGCGATACTGTTGCTCTTATTGGTAACGAAGAGGCACTTGCCCTTCCAATACCCTTGCTCCCATACATACCCAAGGGGGTACAAGATGACTTATTCCATCCATGTTTAGTAAAAGAAAACCCGCGTGATTGCGACATAGTAATTATTGGTTCAGATAACATTGCAGAGGCGGCTAGTCTAGTGAAAGCAGCCGCTGGTTTTGCAGTAGACATGGATTCGCTGCCTCGGTTAGATGGTGCATCAATAGATGGATTGTTGGTGGCATTGCGTTGCATCGGAGGCCCTCTTTCAAAGGTCCTGATGGTTCGTGGCGTGGGCCAATCTACGGCGCTTCATGCCGATTCGCAGCATCACGGTGCTGATGCCGCCGTGAGTATTCTAAATGATGGCAGTGGAATCTGCGCTGCTGGCGCTTTGCCAATAGTAGGTCGTTCTGCCACTACGTCACTCGATGAAAATTGCAAGGCCGCACTTTGGTTACCATGGTCTGCATCTAGTGAAGATTTAGCAATTTTATGTTCCTCGAATATTTCGTTCACTATTTGCCCGGCTCCAGAAAAAGATGTGGCGGGCTGGATTGCTCAAATTACGGCTGCACTCTCTGCACATTTGAATCGTCTTGGCCTAGCATCTATTGACTCACTTACAAGAACTAATCTAAGAGCATGCGATCAAGACTCTGCAGCAGTTAGTGGCCTAAGATTAGTAGGCTACGACCGCCCTATGCCACACTGGTTTGCAAGGTGATTGAATGCCAACCCTCAGCATCCAACAAGACCTGCTTCGAGCACTAGTTGAATCTCGTGGTAGGAAGCATGATGTTGCGGACATGGCATTCCGTTTACCTCTAATGGGAACTGACATAGATTCATGCGATGATGAAACTCTGGACATTGAAATATTCCCTGACCGTCCCGACCTACTCTCTCCTGAGACTCTCGTGCATGGAATGATGCCATTTTTGCATGACTCACCACCACAACCACGTTTAGCAATCAATCCGGGGACCATTTCAATGCGAGTTTCCCCTGAAATCAAAAATATACGACCAGTGATTTTGGGTGCTGTAGTACGAGGCGTAAAGGTAAATGAGGAAATAATCAAGCGACTCATGGACCATCAAGAAAAATTACATTTTGCCCTAGGCCGTGGAAGAAAACGTGCTTCAATTGGAGTACATGATTTAGCAACCCTGACGCCACCTTTCCGAGTTGAAGCGGTTAGCCGTGATCTTGCATTCACCCCTTTGGCAATGGAACAGGACATGAGTATTGAGGCAATACTTTCAGAGCATCCTAAAGGCGTGGATTATGCACATTTATTAGAGGGGATGGAAAAGGTTCCTGTCATAATAGATGCAAATAATTCAGTACTATCATTCCCGCCAATCATAAATGGAAACCACACTACAGTAACTGAAAATACTCGTGACTTATTCATTGACGTTACTGGATTTGATTCTCGCGCGTGTGAATCTTCGTTAATGCTGATATGCCTGCAACTTGCAGTGCTTGGAGGTAAGATTGAGTCTGTACGAGTAACAACTTGCGACGGTAGTGATTGGAGCATTGATGGCTCTCCAAAAGAGCACTTTGTCGAGAGAAATCTGGTTGAAGGGATTCTTGGAAACGCTTTCACTGATGACCAAATTGAAGATTCTATCCGAAGGATGGGGGGAGTTTACAACGGCGACACATCAGGTATTCTTTCGATTTCTATGCCTCGATGGAGATATGACATACTCCACCCAATTGACTTAGTTGAAGAAGTAGCAATCGGGCATGGGTATGATGATCTTGCGTATGACGTCCCTAAGTCTCCACTCACGGCAATTCCGCGAAGCGATGGGCAAATCCGTCGACGAATTCGCGAAGCACTACAAGGTTTGAGCCTTGTTCAGATTCAATCTTTGACGCTTTCAAATGATTCGGACCAATTTACATCAGTTCGGTGGAAAGCAGATGGCGCTATTACTCGAATGACGAATCCAATAACGACAGAGCACACTATACTGCGCCAAAATATTCTCCCAGGCCTATTGCGCCTCCTAGCTGCTAACCGTCATCACGATTTACCGCAAGGCGTCTATGAATTGGGTACTGTTGTTATCGACCACAAAAACCGTGACCGCTTCGCTTTCTTAGTAGCTGAAAAATCAGGGGGTTTTGCCTCACTGCGGGGAAGAATCCAAGCATTGATGCGAGACTTAGGATGCAAAGATTGGACCCTGGAAGTACTCGAAGGCGGACCTTGGCTAGAAGGGCGCTCGGCGTCAATAATGGTGAATGGAATTACTGTTGGCGAATGTGGGGAACTTGACCCTCATGTATCAGAATCATTCGATTTGAATGTTCCAATGAGTGGTGCACAAATCGATGTCCAACTCCTTTCAAGCGTTATGCAAGACCCTGTCCATTGAGACACAGCCTCAGCGAAACAGAAGGCTGCTGCAACCACCATTAAGGCAGTTGCAGCGCCAACTTTCCCCGTTAGTTACAGATCACAGTTCTTCGTGACGGTTTGACCTAGAGTAGAGTACTGCACCAAGTGTAGCCAGAATCATTGTGACTCCGAGGAAACCTGGTGTGTTCTCTTCTTCCTTGTCATCACTGACAACTGGAGCTACAATTCCTCCATCACCGACAGTGACTTTACCAAACATGTCTAGAGACATGTGAGGCTCACAAACATAGTAGAATACTGTGTCTTCAGTGAATGTGTAACTGAAATCGACATTGACTTCTGGAGCACCAGAAGTGATTCCATCAGTCACAAAGGCGGTAGACTTCATTCCATCAACTTCCTTTACGTTGTGAGCCATCTCAGTATCATTCCATTGCCAGCAACGCTCTTCTCTAAGTATATACCATTTTGTTTTGCAACATACAGCTACAATCGTGGCATTGAACATCTGTTCCGGTCTATTGAAATGTGGAACCCCGTCCAGAAAGTATGCGCCGCATCTTATTGGCTCTCGTTATCATTATGATAATGCCTCAGATGCAAGTAAGTGCTGATGAGATTCCATTCGAGTTTTACCTTGATGAAGAAGTTATAATCCATCCAGGGGAAACTGTTTCTTACAGAATTGCTTGGCATAATTTAGTAGGTGCAGAAAGGCATTTCCAAATAGAATTGAACCAATCTCATTCCAATTTAACAACCGAGGGAATACCGGATGAATGGACTAGAGTTGCATCCGGTAGGTTAGGAGAATTCAGCATCAATATTACTGCTGCGCCAAATTCCGATTATGGAACATTACCATTTTCTCTAGACATCACATGTCAAGAAGTTCCAGAATGGAGTGAAACATTCGAAATTGATGCGCTAGTCTCGCGCTGGTCCAGCCTAACATTTGGGGCCAATGATGGCTCTTCATTCTATGTTCAACAGAATGTAAACACAAGTTTGGCAGTTAACATCTCAAATACTGCTGGATTTGATGATTTTGTGAAAATTAGTATGAGTACATCATCCGAGTGGGAGTTTGGTTTTATTGCCGATTCTAATGGTGATAATCAGGTACATTTAGATCTACTAAATGGAACAGATGTATTCATTCATTTTTGGATAATTACTCCCTCAGTTCAAGACGGTGCACCCCTCGCAGGAACTGGTCCACTTTTCCAACTTGAAGCAGAATCAGGGCTGGATAGACAGGTTGCCAGTTGGACCTTTAGTTTGGAAATGCAAACATTCCATAACATGACTATCGACCAAGTGAATAGCAATCTCAGTCTAAACCCGGGAGATAATGGGCGCATTGAAATATCCGTTAGAAATAATGGAAATATTGACACGTACCTTGATGCATCTTTACGACTCGGCTCTATTACAGACGACAGAATTGAACAAGATGGCTGGACAATTGCACTATTCAATGCATTTGAGTTCCAAGTTTTGTCACCAAATGAATCAAGAATTATTGAGATCGGATTTGATGCCCCAAACTTGAACAGTGGCGCAAAGGAAGTGGAACTCATTATCCGCCCGCTTGCATACCAACAAAGAGTTAGCACGACTAGTGTATCTGCTGAGATTGAATGGCAACGCGGTGGCACACTAGGAATTGATGAAAACACCTGTTATGCAGTTGCTTGGAATCAAACATGCCAACGAATGGTTACCATACAAAACACTGGTAATTACTTTGATGAGTATTCACTACATTTAGTAGATAGTAGTGGAATGGATTTTGAAATTACTTCTGATATAGTTGGCCTTTCACGTGGAGGGGTAAGTGACGGTATTCCACTTAATATGACACCTTTCACAAATGCTGAAGGTTTGCTACCGGCTTCCGTCACCTTAGAGTTACACAGTACTGAGGGGGCACTTCTCGATTCGATTACTACTTCGACAAGCACTGCGCCAAATGTAAATTGGATTTGGGAGGCTGCCAAGAGTTCTGTTTCCGCTGGTAAGCTCGAGGTTGTAATAACTATGCGTAATGACGGTAATACCGCTGATGGGTTAATTGTAAGGATGTCTTCATCATATTATACAGATATGAGTTTCATACCGCCTGCAAATTCTATTGTAGAGGATGGTAGTTCTAACATTAGATCGTTTGAAATGATAGATATATCCAAGGGTGAAAATTTCACATTTAGAGCATGGGCAGATATTCCTGATGACCAGGGAGCAAGTGATGAATTCTTTCTAAATATATCTGCACACAGCCGTTTAGCCGAGGAACACCCGTTCACATATTCTGCAAATTCCTCATTTGATGCAGAAGAAAAAACCGAAGGTGACGACAATTCTGTGATTAATTCACTTTCGAACTTTGTTTCCGATGTAGGGTCTCTAATATGGGCATGGAAATGGATTGTCATGGCCGCAATGGTTAGTGGGATAATGATCAACAAATCACTTCGTGATAGACAAGCGCGACTTGAAGAAGAAGCCTTAATGGCACCGTCTGCTCAAGAAAATCAACAACCTGAAAATTGGATGGAAGAGTTTGCAAACAAGAAACAAATTGTACCTGAACCAGTAAGTTCTCCGCAAATCCCTGAAAGCGTGTTCACGGGAATGTTCCAAGCAGTGAGTGGTCCTGCGAAACCAAGTGCTGAACCAGTTGATGCAACTTTAGTCGGTGCAGCAAGTACTGTTCTTGATCATCACGATACCGTTGCCACTAAGGCACGTCTCGATGATTTGGCCACCGATATTGCGATTGAAGGAGTCAGCAAGCCACATATTGCCAATGTTGCGCTACCTGACAACATTGTTCCAGTTACTGATAGAACTGTTCCAATAACAAAGGCACCACCCGAAATTCCTGAAATGTTAGACCTTGACGACCTCGATTTGTAGGTGTTAAAATGAATATTGGAGTTGATGAGGCGGGGCGAGGACCAGTAATTGGCCCACTTGTTGTATGTGCATTTGCCTCTACATCACAGTCTTTTTTGCGCGAGCTTGGCGTCAAGGATTCCAAAGATCTTAGTAAAAAACGTCGAAATGAATTATTTGACACACTATCAAATATGCCTCACAGTGTTGTTATTTGCTCTCCGGAGCGTATCGATAAATCCGACAACCTCAATACACTGGAAGTTGAACTATTTGCAGAGGCGATTTCATCAATGCCAGAGGGCGAAATAATGTTAGATGCTTGCGATGTAAATGCCAACAGATTTGCAAATAATGTTTCGAAACTTTCTGGCCGTGTTTGTAATGCCGAGCACAAAGCCGATGAAAATCACCCCGAAGTTAGTGCTGCTAGTATTATCGCTAAAGTTACCCGCGACCGATTAATCGCTGAACTTTCACAAAACTTGGGATTTGATATTGGGAGTGGGTATCCTTCTGACCCTAAAACTAAGGCTGCCGTTATTGAGTTAATCAAAGGAGACAAGCCCCACGATTGTTTAAGATGGTCCTGGAAGACTGTAGAGAATGCCTGGGGAGGAACTCCTCCTCCACGCCCTAATTCTGGACAGCATACCTTATTTTGAATAACTAAAGGCCCCACGCCCAAACATGGAGTGGCAGCCGGACCAAGCAATAACGGACCTAATTCGGCGCTTAGCACTGCAAAATAGTCTACAATACTCCGGTAAGGGGCAAGCCGGTTCAGTCATTAGTAGAATCATGGGTAGCAGGGCCGATTTACGGCCACATGGCAAGCATATCGCCCCACTTGTTGCCAAGGCTGTAGCAGAAGCTAACTTGAAAGCAGAAACTGATGGCTTAGATTCAATTACCGCAATTTTGGAGGCTGAGGCTCCTGAATTGCTGGAGCGTAAAATTCAGAAACGCAGAGAAGGTTTACCAGAACTGCCTAATTTAGATGGAAGAAAACCAGTCCTAAGATTTGCACCAAATCCTAACGGCCATCTCTCATTTGGTCATTCACGAGGTCTCGTAATAAATGGACAATATGCCAAGGACCTAGGTGGTGAACTAATTCTAAGGTTTGATGATACTGACACAACAGTAAAACCCCCAATGATGGCAGCATATGATTCAATTCCAAAGCAGCAAGAATGGCTGTGTGGCTTTCCAGCCCACCGCATAGTTATCGCAAGTGAAAGAATGGAATTCTACCATGACCATGCTAGACAAATGCTCGAAGGTGGTTTTGGCTATGTGTGCACATGCTCTGGAGATGATTTCAAAGAGCACCGGGTAGCCATGACAAAATGCCCTTGCCGTGATAATGAAATTAGTACCAATTTAGAGAAGTGGGGGATGATGAATGACCCGGAAGCTTACCAGCCAGGCGATGCTGTCCTACGAGTGAAAACTGATATGACACTGAAAAATCCGGCCCTCAGAGATTGGCCTGCTGCCAGAATTCAAACTAATCCCCATCCGAGAGTGGGTAACAAATGGCGTGTTTGGCCACTATTGGATTTTCAATCTGCTGTAGAAGATCACCTACAAGGAGTTACTCACATTATTCGAGGAAAGGACCTCATGGATTCCACACGCAAACAAACTTTACTCTATGCCCACTTCGGATGGACCTATCCCGAAACGATCTACTGGGGGCGTGTCAAGGTTCATGAATTCGGTGTATTCTCCACTTCACAAATGCGAAGGGACATTGATGCAGGTCTGTTTAGCGATTGGGATGACCCTCGTTTACCGACTCTTGCAGCACTATCCCGAAGGGGGATTAGGCCTGATGCCCTTCGTGCATTTTGGATTGAATTAGGCTTGACTCAGAAGGATATTGCAGTTCCATTAAGCACATTATATTCTCATAACACAAAGGCGATTGATTCTACATCCCCGCGCCTAGCATTTATCAGGAATCCTGTGCCACTCGTGCTAACAGGAAATTTACCGCGTAAAGGGAGTATTATTTCTCATCCAGATACAGATATGCCAACAAGAGATTATTCTATTGATGAAGGTGTTTGGATTGAAAAAGAAGATTCGGGTAAATCAATTCGCTTGAAAGATTTGTGTGATGTTGATAAAGATGGAAACGTCGAGAGTATCGATAGAAGTGACAAACGTGGAATCATTCACTGGGTAGCAGGTGGTAAGCCATCGAAGTTAACAATTGCTTCAGGCCAAGACCTACTAGTGGTCGAAGGTATTTTGGAAGATAATAACCATCCAATTGGTACAATTGTTCAATTAGAGAGAATTGGATATGGGATAGTTGAAGAAGACGGCTTGCTCATGGTCCATGATTGAGAGTAATTGGCTCTCCATCATCAGTTGTAATCACAAATTTTGGCTGCCAGTTGGCACATTCATCTGGCGAAGGGTCTACTAGAACATCTAATTCACAAGCATTGCCGCAGTTTCCACTCCTTACGAGGTGCTCTACCAACAGTATGCCGAGGATTTGTTCTTTACCCCAAACGACCAACGCATCGTACATTTCAAGGCGAACTTTAGCTTCATCAAGTGAATCTTCCGCTCCGATAGTTGAGAATTCCATGTGCTTCACTCATGGAGTCGGTTCTTGATTATCTCGATAGGTGGTTTCAAGAATGTTAGCGTTTAGGGGGGACCATGGCAATCGAACGGCTCCTAACTGGAAATCTTGGTTCGCAGGTAAAAGAATTGATGGCAACAGAGGACATCCTAATCGAGGCTGTACGCGATATGGTCAAAGATGAAATCAAAACCTACATCCGTGAAAAGGTCGAGGCTGACGAGGATTTGAAGGGTGAAATAAAAGAAGCGATTTCCTACTATTTCAACGCTAAAGCTCGTTCGGTTTATGCCGAATTAAAGGCAAGTAGGGCCGCTGCAAGATTGGGGCTAAGAATTCTGCCAGATGAACTTCAAGGTGAAGTTGGTGAAGCATTAGTTGGGTTATTTGAAAAAGAACTCGGTAATCTTCTTGAAAAGGCACTTTGAGCCTCATTAGGCTCAGATGGCCACAGTTTTGAAGAGGGTTGGACTCGCAGACGGTGTTAGGTGAATCCACCTATGCGCACAATACAACCTCTTATCCTGTGCGCAATCTTGCTACTTTCTTGTTATCCAGTCTACCAAGTTGCGGCAGATTCTGTTGAAGTTTGCTGTGATTCAGGCCCTATCGAGTTGCATCTTATTGGGCCTGCTGCATCAGGAACTTTGTCACCGTTTGATTCTTCTTTGTTGGCAGAATCTGAAGAGGTGACAATTTCAGACGCAATTGCACAGCAAAAGGAGATTGCAACTTGGTCGATTAACCCTGCATGGGCAGGTAACTATCCTTCATCCACATGGGCATTTAGTATCGAGTATGAAGTGGAAAATGCAGGTGGTGCTCAAATCAATGCATCAGTAACTGTTGATATTGGCGGTGATTCATTTGTAGGAACTACAGACCAATCTAATTCATTTTTACCAGCTGGTACGGGATCACTAGCGATTGATGTGAATGTGGAGGCGGGCTCAATCCCCTCTTCAACAGCTGTTACTGTAACTCTCTCCGCACAAACTATTGTTTTCAGTGTCCCGGGTGCCGAGGCGGGATTAACATTTATTTGGGGCGGCGATGGTGATGACTCAACTATCACAGCAGAAATACCCCTTGTTGATTTACTCGTGGATGAGCCTATCACGGAAGGCATGGATGTTTACATTTCAGTCATTGTTGCATCACCATTTGGGCAAATGGCAGCCGCGCATGTAAATAGTCTGGAGGTTCGGGTAAACAGTGGCATGGTCACTGGGGACCCAATCGAGACAAGTAGTGGAGACTTTGTTCGCCTTACATGGACTTGGAGGGCAACAACAGAGGGTGTCCACAATATCACTGTCGAAGCCAGCATACAATTGCAAGCAGGCACGCCTATGATGTCAGGATTAACAGAATTCATGATTGATACCTATGATGATGGAAATAGTGGAGGCGGTGTGTTTTACCCTACCGAGGCTCCTTTGCGCACCGATGGAGTGGGCTCCCATCTTAGTGTAGCGATGGATATGAACTTGAATCTCACTGAAGGCCACCTCGTTCTCGAAAGAACAATTCAGCTAAATATCGATGAAGAAATCGCATACTGGATGCGCTGGGGTATGGATAATATTGGCAGTGAAGATACATCACTGCCACAGCCACTCAGAATATTCAAACCTGGTTTGGTTACTGAAGATGACAGAAGGAACCGAATTATCGATGACGTCGAGGTAAATGAATTTGAGAGTCAAATGTTTAACCTTGCAGTCACCTATATGAGTGATGGAATGGCGATTAAACTCGATGAATTAGTTGGCAATGATGTTCAAAACCTTGAGTACATTGATTTCAAAATTGATCTGCAAGGTGAAAACCGAGTAATACCTCACCCACTAACTCTTACAATTAACACACAGGAAATTCTTGAACAAAACCGAACAGAACTTGTTAGAAATTTCGTGATTATTCAGCCAGTTCCGATTTGGTCAGCATTTGATCTTAGCATTTCTATTGAAACTGGAATCATGTCAAGTTTGACAGGCACCACACTTAGCCCAAGTGACAATACCCTCGATTTTACGCAACGAAGAACACCATTTGGAGAGTCTTTCGAAATCGAAGGAACAGGCTTAGAACCGGGTGAAAAATTTACACTATCTGCAATGCCATCTACCAACCCACTCAATGCCCCGTTAAGCCTTACAATAATTAGTTCTGTAATTATTATTGGTGGGTTATGGTTTGCACTTCGCCTTACAAAAAACAAACACCGCGGCGCACTGTGGATTGAGGCAGGGATGCTCGTTCCAGTTGTGTTTTTAGCACTGTATCTGGCATACGAGCCATTCATAGTAGGCGTTCTTGGAGTAAGTACTGTGATAATGTGGCTGATAACTGCAATAGCAAGCCCGCGTAGAAAAGGTGGAAAAATTGCAGAAACTATTCGTTCTGTATTCCCGATTATTGATTGCCCCGCATGCAGCACACCCAATCCAGTTACATCCGATGAACGCCCATTCCGATTCCCATGTGGTGGCTGCAGTCGCCCATTGAGGGTAGTTGACTAATCAGAGACGACCGTTTGCGATTAATGAGTCCGCAATGGTACTGGCGTGCACCTTTGCACCATCGACATCTTCAGGCCAATTACTTGATACCAGGTGAAGTTGACTAGCAATATCGGTTTCCACTCCGGGAATTAGTATACGGTGCCAAATCAATTCCTCGAGCCGCATAGTAGACATCCCAGTTTCCCGCAAAGCTGGCAACACAAGTTCGCTAATTGCAGAACTCCGAGCATCGACATCCATGCCTTCCCAACTTTTTGAAAGACGTTTTAGCATCCGTTCAGGCAGACCTGGGATCAATCCTGGAGCGGGATTAGGTACTTCGGGCAGAGGTCGTACATCAATTGAGCCTTCAGTATCAAGATGGTCACGTAATAGTGACATTACTGGATCATAGTTTGCTTCCATATTCTGCCGAAGCCATGACCCTGCTATGGCCATATGACGTTGCTTACGGACACGATTACCTTCAGGGGCTAAGATAGCGGATAATGCAGCACATATTGCTACACAGTCCACAGCACCATGGTGTAAGTTGTTAGAAGTCCCAAAATTTATTTCCACTGAGATGGGTGAGAGATGAATGTAATTCTCAGATATATTCACACTGCTTCGAGATTCTTGAAAGGGGTCGATATGAATTACTAAACCATCTACTTCTGGCAATTCATGGACATGGTCTCTTGCAACATGTTTCCTGGGCGGTAATACACGGCGCCGATAATGTAGTGAATTGTCAAGAAATGCTGCTTCAAGTTGTGCTAGAGCAAGTATTCCATCAAGATCTGCTGGAGCCATTAACTGAACTAGTTTTGCAGATTTAATTTTCGAGCAAATGTCATTCAATTGCCCTTCTAATGAAGTGAAAATTGACGACTGGAGCAGACTGTTCAAAAACTCACCAGCAGTGTCACACCGTAGGTAGTTCATCAAGTTGAGTGTTTAATCACTCAACCATCAAGCGAAGTTGGTCACGCTTATACTTCCAATCGGAAGGAAGGCGCCCCTCACCGATGTAGTACTTTGCAAGGCGTCGAATTTTCGCCTCAGTAAGTTCTAGGGAACGCTTGTTGTGCAAATCCTTGTGGTTACCTGATCCAAGGTGCTGGATAATTCCAACAGCCTTACTCATCATATCTTCCGGGTAAGTACCGCCAATATCATTCTCGAGTAAAATTGCAGCAATTCTCTTGCCACCTAGGACTGCACGAACATCAGGAACTGCATGTTGATCACGTAGAATTGTACCAATCGCAGCCGATGAATGACCCGACTTACCCAACTCTACAATAAGCGCAGTAACGGCAGAAGAATCGGTGTTAGACCACTCAGGAGCGGAATCGTTGTGGGGCTTTGTGGAACCGGACTTGCCTTTCCTCTTAGCGTACATGCGTGCCATAATGGATACCTCCGAGCATTCCGCCGACCTATCACCCATTCTTAACCACTACGCATGGTGAAATGTTTTGATTTACCGTCTTTGATGCATTTTTGCAAGCCGTCCGGGGGTCCCTTCCCATTCCCAAGCGGGCGCTGCGGCACGAGCAGAACCGATGCACTGAGAGCCTTGCATAACTAATACGTCTTCGCCACAGCGTATCGATGAATCATAAGATTCGAGGATTACGAGATTGACATCGCCTTTCCACTTCACATTCGGCTTCAGGTGTATCCGCTTGAGTGAATTGTGCGCGTCGAGAATAGAAATTCCTGCTTTTGAAAGTGAAAAACCACCACGTTCTGGAGCCCACATTGCAATTTGTTCACCATCCTTGAGAATTTTCCAACGTGGGAAGCGCCCTCGGATTTCAACTCCATCAAGCCACTCGTCATTTAAGTGATGTAATCTCGCAACAGAACGGAAATTATCTAGGTTCGTCCTCTCACCACTTCGCCTCTTAACACGCATATTGTCGAGAACTGCCTGTCCCAGTCGCTCTAATGCAACGTGGCTTGTACCTGAATCACCTTGCCGTGTATCAATAACATCAATTTCAGAATTGTAGTCCATTCCTGAGTGATTGATTATCAAACGGTAATTGTTCCTTGAAACAAGAGCATCAATCATTTGTGTAACCCTGATTCTTTCATCTGTGGTCCAATCACCAGTGACGGGTATATCGTAATGGCCAGCTGGCCAAACTTCTTCCAAGTCACGTGGAACTAACCCCAAAGGAGATGTTACCATGACCTCGTGAGCAGCATTATGGTTCATCGCTCGATGGAACGATTTATGACTACGTGAATACGAATATGGTTTCCTTGCAGAACATGGCAGGAGAATCAGAATGTCATCAAGACCTTGCGGTGAAACGTAATCTTCTTTGATAAATTTGACCCAGTCTAAGATTAGTGGATCGCTATGCGATTCAACACTGTGCACCCTCAGTGCTGCCGCAGAGTCGACTATTTGTGAAAGCACACCTTCCTTACTGGAGATTAAAATGTCATTATATCGCATATGCTCTACCAATCGAGGGCTTGAAAGCGATTGTGATTGAGCGAGTTCCCGGAGAGATTGTGACGAAATTGCAGAACGCGTTTCAGTAAGAGCCGCTGCCCAGTGGTCAATTTTGGGTTCGTTCTCAGTTCGCATACGCGGCCCATTCCAAGTTAGTACAGCACCATGTGCTTCTGCCTGCTTTGAGCGCGCAGTATCAAACAGGTCTATTCCAAACCAGGACATCACTGCACAATTATCAGGGCCCCCAATTCCCGGAGCCCAAAGTAGCGCACCGGGGAATCTACGCTTGATTACATGGATTGCTTCCACTAAGCGACCAGGTCGGTTTGCCAACTGAAGTGCATCAGTAAGAACTACAACATGTGGATTGAGAGTTGGGTCTAGCAATTCCGAATCATGATTCAAAGATTGCCACGATAGTGGTAGAAGGTCGCCTTTTGATGCAACCTCTCCCGCATCGGCTTCGTCGAGTGACGGTGGCAGAACATGACCAATTGATGCTGAAAGGGTAGGCCCGTTGTCCGGATTTTCCCAAGGGGCAAATGGGGCCCGCGATTTCAGTGTGATTGTGCGAGGAATCGAACCGTCATTCGATGTGGAGAATGGCGCCCACTCAACATCTCTCTCCTCACCATGACCAAGGACAAGACCTGGCGTCAATGATGCAAGTCCCGAGCGGTCACCAAGACCCCACAAACGCGCCATCCTATGACGTGCCAAAACGGTCCGCCCTAACCCTGCCATGAATGTAGGCGGGAAGTATGCTGGTCTTGAATGATTTGAAGGCTGATGAGTTCTCACCCCCATGTATGGGAAGACCTGTTACCTGCCTGTTGGCAATATTAGTGCTCTTGCCAATGGCCAGCCTTGGATACTCTAGTGATCAACTGACAGTTGAGGGGATAGCTTGGTTTGATTGTGAGGACTCTTGGGCTAGTATCCACGACTCGAATGGGGTAGAAATCGCAAATGCAAGTGATTTTACTGCCAATTTATCTGCAGAAAATCACACCTTTTACATCCCAGAAATAGGCAAGTGCCAAGGTGTAATTCCAGTTACCGAAGAAATGCCAGAACTTCGACCAGTGCCTTCCGAACCGTTTTTTTCAATTGAGTCACAAGTCTGTCCACAAGATGGGCATCACCTTTCCTGTAACGGACAGTATACTACTGGAGATCTAGTTGGTGATTCTTCCGATGTATTTGCCATCAATGTTAGTACAGGTCATATGCTGGCACTCACATTAGTTGCTACTTCTACAGGAATTGAAGTTGAATTGCATTTCCAGAACTCTTCAAGTGAAATAAAGTTGGAGCAGGGGTTTATTCTTCCCTTAAATTCATCAATTGGTTCTAGCAATATCCTATATGTTCCGATTTCCGAAGAGGGGAGAGTTATTGTGTCTGTGAGTAGCCCAAATCAAAATACAATTTGGTCAATCCGTAGTGAAATTTTTGAAACATCTACTCTCCAACCACTAGTTCACCTTGACAACATCATTGGAATTGGCCCTACACCATTTGCTTACCCATTAGGTGCTGATGAGTCTCTCGTAATAACAAAGTCAACTACGGGTAATGGTGAAGAATTCGTGCCACTAATGTATCGCTATGTGTACTCAGAGTCCGCACAATCAGAGTGGGCTAGTGTCAGTTTAAATGATAGAATCGGCGGAATCGATGATGTTGATTACATAGAATTTCAATGGGATTGTAATTGCCAATGGCTTGCTACAATGTCTCGCTATCGGCATTTTGATGCTGGTTGGGGCATGGATGCTCCGAGCCTATTACCGCTTAGCATAACGAGTGATAATTCATCACATCCACTTATTGTAATGGATGGGCACAGTGAAACGGGAGAATTAACCCTGCATATGAATGACTACCAAGATATTTTGCGTGTAGAAACGACAGGATGGAATGAGTCTATTCATCTGGTAGATGTTATTGTTGAAGGTGATATTTATGATTTGGAAGTGACCATTTGGAACATAGATCAGAATAAATGGGAAATTATTGATGAAGCAACATCAACATATTCGATGAATAAAATCGCAGTATCTCTAAGTGTCGATAGAGGGACGCATTTCATCCGTATTCAGCATGTCAATGGCAGCGCTGCAATCAGCGAGGATGCTGACCCTGTAGAATGGCAAATTAGAGTCACTACAGCAGTCCTTGATGAAGGTGAAGAGCCTTGGTTCGCTGCATCTGAAAGTGTGAAAGATGCTGCATCGATTTTCTATTGGCTGATTGGTTTAGTTTTGATTCTTCCATTCATCATATTCTATTTATCTGTCAAAAAGGAGCAACGCTATGCACGTGAGTTTGCGAGTCGAAAGAATAGACTAGAGTGGCTGAGTTCTAAACTAGACAAAGGCGACTTTGTACCTAGCGATTTATCGCGTGCCCTGCGAGCTGTATCAAGTTTAGATTGGGATGAAGCACTGAAGGTATGGGGTGAGCCTACAATACGCCACTTTACACTCGGTATTGACATGGCTGTTTGGGTCTTAGATGATCGACTTGCAGAAGAGGGGGGCTGGCCACTTCTGATTGGTATGCGCCCGCAAGAACTTGAATGGAGTGTAGCGGCCCTAAGATTTGAAGCACCTGAAGGGAAACTTTGGAGTGTCAATAGTACAGAACCAAGATTACTTTCCCGTGAAAACGAAATATTCCTTGACACTATTCATCAGAATTCACGGCTTTTCGTTCAAGTAACACTTGATGGACAAGGAGATGCCCTTGACATTCATCTTTCCGGTATGGCTGGCGGTGAGCCAATGGCGGCTAAACCTGCCAAGACCATTTACCGAAGTGAAAATAACTCCGAAGAGTGATTATCGACGCCTATCATCAGCATCATCAGTTATTTTGTCAATAATATCTTCACTACCGCCGAGTTTAGATCTCAATTCATCAAGGGCTTTTCTTGTTCCCTTATCGAATTTTTTAGGCATATGAAGTTTACAAAGAACAACAACATCGCCCCTCCCGACACCCCTACTAGATGGTAGGCCTCTGCCGGCAATCGTAATCGTGTCCCCTGAATTAGTCCCTGATGGCACTTTGACAACTAGATTCTTGTCATCGATATGGGGAATAGTTACTGTTGTACCAAGAGCTAAATCACTGTACCCCAAGGGTAATGACATAATCAAATCCATACCATTACGCTCAAACCATGCATGTTCTTTTACAACTAACTCGATGAATAAATCTCCGGGAATTCCATTCCCGTTTGGAGCAGGTTGACCCTTACCACGCATGCGTAGTCTAGTTCCATCTTGGGCACCGAGCGGCAATGTGAACCTCAAAACCTGTGATACGGACTGTAAGCCATCACCTGCACATCCCTTACAGCGCGATGCTGCAGTTCTACCTGCTCCTGCACAATTCTGGCATGGCTGTACTGAATCTTGTACGAAAGGGCCGATTTGTTGACGGACTCTCACTTGACCGGCGCCATCACATTCTCCACACTGTTTTGTGACACCGTCTTTCGCACCAGTTCCTTCACAGTCAGAACAAGGAGTTGGTAATTCAACCTCGGCCTCATCACTTCCGCCTTCTAAAACCGATTTCAAATTGATTTCATGGCGAATTAGAATGTCATGACCTTGGCGTTGTGCAGACCGACGCCGACCCCCTCCGAATATATTGGAAAAGAAATCACCACCCAGTATGTCGTCAAGATTGATATTAAATCCTTGGAAACCGCCAGGTCCGAAAGGTGAACCACCGGGAGAATTATGTCCGAACCTGTCATAATTTCGACGCTTCTCAGAATCCGAAAGAACCGCATACGCCTCTTGGATTTCTTTGAATTTCTCATCAGCATCAGGAGCATCATTCTTATCCGGATGGTATTTTCGTGCTAGTGAACGAAATGATTTTTTCAATTCACCGCTATCTGCTTGTTTTGAAACGCCCAGGACTTCGTAGTAGTCTCGCTTTTCAGACATATTGACCACCTCGTCTATTACATGGGGGGGCGGAGGGGGTTCTTCAGTTCAACGCTCATATATCGCTTCCGCAATTAGCACAGAATCTCTCTCCAACTGGGTTCGAAGCACTACAAGTCTTGCAAGATGGCTGGGGTGAGAAATTAGACTTGCCACCCATAGTGCCAATTTTTGGTGCCGCAGTACCAAATGCCATTTCTTCGATTGTCATCTCCCTCACAACGGGAGCGCTGATCTCATTAGTATCCTCGTCGATGGTTACAGTTTCAGCACCGGAATCCGTCATTGAAGTCATTTCCATTGGCATTGGCTTTTTCTCTTCCGATTCAATCGGTTGTATAGGGGCGATTGGTCGTTGAGCTATCACAGGGGTTTCTTGACTTCGAGCCGAAAGAGTAGCTGTTTTTTGTGCATCTCTTTCTTCCCTTCGATTTCTGCCGCGGAAAGATGCAATCCAATCTAAGAGAGTGTCCATCGGGGAATTTTTCCTCACCGCACCGATGGTTGCATGGACACTACCATCATCGAATTGCTCATCGCCTACCAGGCGTGCCTGTGCCTTTCGCACATGCTCAGAATCAATTAGCATTTCAACTTCAACTTCATCAGAAACCTCACTTGAATCACCACTTGTGTTAGTTCCAACCATTTCCTTGACTTGCCCTTTTAGATTTGCTTCAGCCTCGATTGAAAGTTGAGTATCCATGACTATATCCTTCTCCCAAACACCTTTGTCTTCAGCCTTGAAGTGACCGCCAACTGATTTGACCGCTTGGGCACGTTGCCATTCATGGTCCCTAACAACTCGAGTTTTTCTAAATAGAACAATACCAATCGCTATGGCGATTATGTGCAAAATGATGTCAAGGATATATGATATGGCCATCATTTCACCAAGAGGTGTAACGATTAATCGCAGTGCATTAAGAACCAAAGTAGGGGTCAGCAGGAGAATTACCGAGGTCAACTGCCGAGCCATTAAAATCACTGTTTTTGTATTTCACCAATGAAGGTTTGCGCTTTATGGGCGGTCACTAGGTACTCTCCCGGTACGAAATAGCCCATCGACCAGACCGATGGTGAATGACGTATGTAGGATGATAAGACATAATGGAATTCCAAGGACTGCGGAAAACCCTGCATCTTTCGGCCGATAAATTAAGCCCATCAATAGCAATGCTGCACCATATGCAGCAGGGGCCCACCACCATGTTTCAAGTAAAAATATCAGGACCAAACCGATGAGAGGTAGCAATTCTCTGATATCAAACCGCTTTGGGTGTTTTAGAATCACCTTTGTCCTCCAAAATCCATACCTATGACTCATTTTCCACCAACTGGTTAGTGTAGAGCGTTTGTGCATGTAAACATAAGATGAGTCAGAGCGCCATAGTTGCCACCCTGCTGAAATCATGCGCATCGATAAATCGCTGTCTTGGCTTGTAATGAATCTTTCATCCCAGCCACCTACGTCACGCAAAGCCTCGACACGGTGCAAACAAAACGCAGGAATCTTTGTTTTTTCACAGCCTTTGAAAGTCTTGAATTGGCCGCCTCCAGAGCCGATTGGTGACGACAATGCACCCTCGACCCACTGGGATATGGCCCCCTTGGAATCGCCGGCCTTAGTGCGACAACCAATAGCACCAATCTTCATTCCGATTCGTTTCTCGACTTCTAGTAGTTCATTTATTCGTATTTCGACATGGTCGGGGTCAACCCACGAATGCCCAATTATCTCGAGACAGTGAGTTATATCCTCGCTAATGTGCTGCAGTGCAAGATTTCTTGCTTGTGCAACACGCTTCCCAGGATTATCAATTACTACGATTGAATCGCCATATTTTGACAAATGGTCAAGTGTTCCATCATCAGAGCCCCCATCCAATACAAGGATATCGATTGGAACTGTTTGTGCTAGCAGGCTATCGATACAACGTTTGATGAATTTCTCTTCATTTAGGACGGGTACAACAGCACAAACCCGAACTTCCATGAATTGCTGTGTTTCGACAAAGAATGTGAAGGTTGGCCTATCAACTTCATTGCCCATGGGTTTCTGGCACTGTTATGGCGCGCCTCAAACTAAATGGTGTCAATGAGAATCTGTCAGTTCTGGTTTCTTCTAAACTCACAGGTGCCGACGATCCAGAAATAGTTCTTGATGCAATCTTGATGATATTTCCCGAATTCAAGTGTGGCTTGCCTAGTAAACCAACATTTCCGACTCTGCAAAATGACATTATAGCAGCAGAGGGGGTCCCGCTAGATGGATTTTTAGATGCGATTCATCGTCAAGCTATTTTGGATACAGCGCTCGATTTCATGTCAACAAACCTAGATTCAACTGGGACAATGTTTCAAATTTCACGACAGGCTGCAATGTCTGGAAAAGTGGCGTTTCCTTTACCCGGAGATACACCACTTGGCGGCGTAATTGTTGTCGAAATAGGAGGCGACAACCTAGAGGATTGGCTCGAAGCCGCCACTTGGCACAATGGCCGTGAAAATATTCCACGACGTGTTGGTGATGAATTTACAATGGATGGCCAAGGTGAGGCAGTCACCTGGCACTAATTGCTTCTGCAATTTCGCGGTCCGGTCCGAGCCATTCCACCTCATCTGGACCGGTACACCATCGAAACTTGTCATGCACATGCAGAACCATATCTCCACTTACTATTCTGCAAATCATTACATGCAATCGAACGACTACATCATCATGGTCAAAAATCCACGTACCGATTTTATTTCCCACTTCAACTTCCAATTCCAACTCTTCTCTTATTTCGCGTACTAAGCACGCTGCGGCGTCTTCTCCATCTTCGAATTTACCACCAGGAAACTCCCACCAACCTGCGTGTTTTTCGCTTGGGGCTCGACGAGCAGCTAGAAATTTGCCACCCTGAATAATCGCTCCTGCACCAACGTCAATACAAGCAGGACGCAGCATTCTATCAATGCATTGCAGGACCAAACCTTTGGCATCATTTTGCTCCAAGGGGAGGTGTAAAAAGAAACATGGTGTATCATTTTTTAGTGCATACAGGGTACGATATAGAGTCTCATTGCAGAGGAACTCACCCGCATCATTGCTGAGTATTGGAAAATCAATCATTCGATCAATATCCCAATCATTTGGCTTTATTGTTGAATACAAATCTCCAGCACCAGTAATTGTGGAATCCCTGATTTGCCTTCCATAATTATCAGGTATTCGGAAATCGAGGATGTCCTTTGCTCTCATCTCTATCCGGGGACTTTCAGCATTTTCTGCCAGACCGAGATGGATTATTGCTGCGAATTTTTGTTCACTCGTTCGGTTCGCTACCGCTGTTGAACCAGTCTCATCTACAGACAGAACCATTGATTCAATGACATGGTTACGCACGGTCAAGCCATCCAATGCGAGAGCAACATCTCCAGAAATATTGGTAGTATGTCCGCCGAACGGTTCGAACCCAGTGACCAAAATCGGCTCCTCCATAGTAGGCTTTGATTCGTCCCCTTCAATGACATTTGCGTCGTCACATTGACAAGCGGTCACGGTTAGGACTTGTTAATGCAGTATGATGATGAGGTCTTGGAGGTCGTAGTACCAGTACAAGAAGAACACATCGATGCTACAGCACTTGGGAAAACTATCTGGAATGAAATTACTGCAGGAGTCGGTGTTTGGGGTGCATTTAGACCGATTGTTGCAGTATTGCTATCACTGGTACCATTCCTGTTTCTTGGTCAGCACTTCAACAGAAATCACCAACGCGGAACTGATTGGTTTTTGCTACAAATACCACTTGCTTTCACACTTGTTCTCTGGGTAGGATTATACCTGTGGTCAATCGTTGTTGCTTGGAAAAATTCAAGCGTTATTGTGTCTGAAAATTCATGACCATAACTGTGCGTTACACTCTAAGTTACCATTAGCCATTCCTTCTAGGTCTGCCTTGTCATCATCATCAAACTCATCGGGTAAACTTCCTGTAATAAAATTGCCAACATCACTACTTTCAATTGCCCAATACATAACTGAATTATCATTATTTGAATGACCTTTGTGTGATGAATCTTCGTGATCGATAGGTGATTTGTACACTAAATTTACCAAACCTAAGAGATGGCCAGTTTCGTGAATCGTAACTGCGCGCTCAACTTCTTCATTCGATGGTCGTCCAAATAATCCCTCGGCTTCATCGACTGAATCTTTGAAAATTGCTACTGTGGAAGCATCGACTGCGACTCCGAGTACCGATTCATCTGAGTGCGTTCCTGCCGGGAATAAGAAATACCAGTGTAGTGTATTTGACCCCATTGCATCTCCACCATGTTTCCAGCGAGCATCTCTTACATCGTCTGAAGTCCAAGCCGTATCGATTGCAAAGTTTGTTTCTTCCGCTTTTATTGTAATACCACCGGGTTTGTCACACACTTCTTGTAATCGTGATTTAACTAAGTCCATTGCAATTGGGTCATAGCCCTCTTCATAGAGAAAATGTATTTCCATTTTTTCAAACCCAGAGTCCTGAAGACACGCTAAAGCCAGCCCACCTGGAATTCCATGTTTTTCATCTAACCATTCCTCACTACCAAAGCAACCCGATAATGTTGAAGTTATAAACAAAAATACCAAAAAATATTGTCGCATATTATCACCTAGAATTCCTCGGGAATCTCCGTTGGACTGAACAGTTGACCTGGCCCTGATGCTTGAGATAATTGACTTCTGACCAAATGCTCCCAAGAGCGCATTACGCCAAGTGCATCACTGACTAGCATCTCTTCTTCTTCTAAAGTAACCCGGATTAGAGTGTCGAGGATGTCCATACGGTCTCTGTCAACCAGTGACAGTGCTTTTTCTAAATCAAATGTAGATTCGCTAGTTACTGGTTCCGAATCGAGTGGCCATGGAGCAGCAAGGTTTTCGGGTACAGTATTCGAATGGTCCTGTAGTTGTCGCAATAGCCGGTTTGTCCAACGAGAAATCACCAAACTTGACTCGAGTACAGGCATGCTTAGTTGGTTAATCAAATTCACCAAACGTTCCTGTAAGGTAACCATCGTTTCGGGTCCGGTCATCATACTACCACCTACTTTTTGGGATTCAGCGACTCAACGTATTGGTGGCCATAGTGTGACCATTGTTCCATTGTCCAGCCAGTAGGTAATCCCGACGGAGGTATTGGAGGGCCAGGTGCTAATGGAGCTGCACCCTCAACATCTGGAGTTTCGGCTTGAGCGATAGATGGCACTAACTTTCCATCCATATTTTCCTCAACTTCCGCAGTGTGGTCCGACTCATCTACTTCCTCACCACGTCTAATCTTTCTAATTTGGACCATAGTCCAAACTGCATAAGACATCGCACAGAGTGCAATTAGATACATTACAACAGACAATTGTGAATCGGCAACTTGGTTTGCAAGTGCCGTACCATCTCGGTCTACTTCTCCCTTAATCAGAAGTGGAGTGATCGAGATTCTTTCCTTTTCCACACCGGAATCAAGGAGGAGGAGGCGGTGATCTAGAGTGTCTCCGACCTCACCATCTGCAATAGCTAATAGCTTCACTTGGATTGTTTTTCCAGATGATACCGAAATATCTACCGAAGATAATGTCTCCCAGTTTTCACCACTGGTCAGGCGTTGCAGAACAAATGTCACATTTCCTGAAGCCCCTGAATTCCTCGCCTCAACAGTGAGGGAAACCGACTCATCAACAATCGGTGTAGGATTTGACCAAGACCACAACGTATCTGCTGCTCTGAGGCTTACATCCGGTCCTGTCAGAGCAAGAGGCCATGATGCAAGTGGTGCTTCGAGTGTGTTACCGTCGCTGTCGTATGGATTTCCAGAAGCATCTGAGCCGGTAACCCAGACATCAATTGTATATGATGGAAGAAGCATTGTCGCTCCACCATCGGTTAAATCGATGTAACCAGTCCAAAAGAATTGGTCCTCAAATGGAGTGGTATCAGGTAGTGGCGATGAACCTCTACTTATCTCGGCTTCCCCAGCACGTACAAGATAGTGCATTACTGCTGGGTTTTCAATAGTAAATCCTTGGTCATCACGGGTTTCGAGCATTACTTGTAGATTTCCTGCAAGCGAAATAGGTATATCTTCACCTGGAGCGATTCCTGCTAAGTATACTGCATGGATAGTTGGTCGTTCACTGTCAACCGCTAGTCGCAAACGTGGTTTGAATTCGGATTCATCCTCTGCCAGACCAGGTAGATCTACTAGTTTCGCTCGCAAATCTAAATGGCCACTACGGACATCAGGAACTAGCATGTCAATACTGAAATATCCACCATCTCGACTGGTGGTTGTCCATTCGTTTTCGTAGTCACCTAGAACGATTGTGAAAGTACCTGATGGAGCGGGTGTCTCATCTTCAGCGAAAAGTACACGGCCACTGAATCGTAGTGCTTGGCCAGCTCCAATTAGGGTCTCGTCAAATTCAGGATTGTAGTGGTTGGTTCCATCTCGTAATTCAATTGCCAAAATGTGTCCTGGCTGTGTATCGAACCGCAAATCATTGTCTAGGCTCCATAAGTCATTCCCTAATCCTGCTTTGTGAATATTACAAGGGACATTATCCTCTAATCCACATGGCTTATCTTCAACCCAAACCTTTGGGATGAAATGCGATTCACCGTTTGTATCCCAGATTTCAGGGAAATTCCAAGTCAACTGGAATTTTATCGATACAATCATTCGAGATTCGTTTTCCGGATCGAGAATAACAGAGGAGTACAGATTAGAAACTGCTAATCCAGAACCGCCACTCTCCAAAAATAATTCTGGTAAGCCATCATTGGTCTTTGACAGGTAGGCAAAAATTGAGGTTTCATCATCATCAAAATCACCTGCAAGTGCTAATTGGACATAGTCAACATCCCACCAGCCATTGATGTCAGAAACCATGAACGTAGCGGTATAAGACACACCAGGATGTAGCGGCTCTAGGTCATCGTGGCCCATGATTGTTGAATTATCAACATCCATTACCGGTTCAAATTCTTCACGTATCACATACCAGGATAGTGAATTATCCCATTCAGGAATTACTTCTCCCGGTCTGTCACCACAATATTGTTCGCTAGACATATCACAGACTGGTGCACCACCCATTGCAATCACATTTCCTTGCCCATCTTGGCCAGTAATATAGAATGCAACTTTATCACCATGCAATAGCATTGAATCGTCTATCAGTCCATTGAAAATATTGAGACCACCCGCCCTTATTTCTGGTGTAGTCAGTGTTTTTGAACGGTATTCAATTGGTTCGGGAAGGCCATTAAAATTGGAATCGTCACACTTCTCATGCTCTCCTGCTTCACAACCCACCCAATAGTGTAGGTCTGCAGTTTGAGGAGGGTCTACCGAATCTTGTATGATAACCTCAATTGCTTGCCCGCCAGGAGATGGAGGTCCCTTGTGCATTTCTGCAGATTTGGTTGGGCTAGCAAACAAAACAAGTGGAGCATTTCCATCAAAAATCAATTTAATTGTATTATAACCGGGATTTACATAGGTTGAACCGGTTGCCAAATTTATAGCTTCAACTCTCAGAACCATTCCGCCAGGAGCAGATTCAATAGGTGAAGTGAAGGTAATATTATATTGGCCAAATGCGGGATTTCCTTCTGAGTGAAGAACACTAGGTTCTCCAATTGGGACTCCATCGAAAGTTACATTTTGGCCTAGTACTCGTAAATCAAACTCACCTGCTAAAGGTGAAAATGCAGAGTTCTCAAAGTTTATTGCTCCAGCAATTGAAAGATTAAATCCGCCTCTAACCCAGTCACCTGGGTACAATTCTCTGCCGGTCTCTTCCCAAACGCGCATTCCATCTAACTGAATGTCATTCTCGATGTTAAGTGACAAAGTATCAGTTGTCCATGCAGTGATTTGAGGGCCGAGATCATCATTCATCGAAACGATTGCTTCCATCCGCCTTTCATCATCCCACGTCCAGTTTACACGCATTGGCATCTTCACAGATACCGTGCCCTCACTATCCATTGTCGAGGTACAATTTCCAACATCAAAACTCACTATTTCATTAACATCATCTACAACACTACATGAATCTCCACGTAGCCATTTGAATGCAGGATTGCCTCCATGTGAATTGTTTAATCCGATTGTTGCTTCAGTCACTTTATCGACCAAATCACCATGACCAAGTCGAACTACTAGGTTTCGATAAACGCCGTCAGGAGTTACTAGTCCTCCTTCTAGACTTGCATCGAGCACACGTGTCTTCAATCGATATTCAATATTCAATTCAGTCAGTTTTACTCTTCCGGGAGTATTTGCTTTGACTGCAATGGTAATCTCCACGGTTCCAACGCCATTATCAGGAATGTGGCTGTTGAAAGCATCAACTAATCCGGGAGCTTCTGAAACAACACTTCCAACAGGTGAATCATCAGATGCAACCACTGAACTTTCGTTGAGGAAAAGGATTGATTTCCAATCCCACACGTTGTCATCTCCTACATCCAGTTGGGGTGCGTCGGGATATCCTTCTTCATACCAGAGAATGAAAGAGTCCACTTTCGGCGTCAGAGAGTTATCACTTGTCGCTAACAATACCGAGTAAAGCAATTCATTTCCAGCACCTTGAGTTGAAAATGAAACTTCTTGATTATTGATTGCATCTTCCCAAGTTGTGCCATTATCATTGGAAACCTTGACTTCTAATGACGTTGATGCAGGCTCATCAGCCTGCCATACGGCCCGAACTTTACCGACATTTGTTCCGGTTGAAACACGCTGACTAGTCCAATCACCTGTCGTGTCATACGAGGTGGCATATTCCAGAGAGAGCCACCAAGAAACAGCAGAAGAACCAATCAGTTGCATTTTCCAAATTAATTCATTTCCTGGATGTGCGAAGTGGATAGTTTGGTTTTTCTCAACAGCTTCCCAGTGGGTACCATTATCGGCACTGACCCAGTAATCAACTCGATCTCCCTGGCTTGGTGCTGACCAGTGATTTTGTACATTTACTGCAATAACATCATCCGTAGTGACAATTGTATCTCCAACCCATGTAGTTGTACCAGGGGCAGGGGTTGTTGCATAGGAAAGCCCCATACCTAGTTCACGATAGTATAGAGTTTTAGAGCCCCATGTCGAATAGCCAGTATCAACTGTAATCAATCTCTGTCCATCATAGTACAGTCCAAATCCTTTGGCTGTGATGTCGATTGTCCCTGCTTGTGGCACCAGTGATGATGACGTTCCAGATACAGCCCATACACTAATTTGGTCGGTGTCTGTGTAGTACAATCCCTTCATACAACGCATGTAGAAATAGTTAGAGTGTACAGTCAATCCATGAACATTGCTTGTGGATTTGCCACATTCAGTGGATGAAGATGCACCAGATGAGAATGAATACATTTCTTCGCCCTTAGTAAATTGTCCATTATCTCCAAAGTCGTATGATACAATACGCCTTTGCTGTCCATGAACTATCCAGATCTTGTCAGTTTCTCGATCATATGAGATTCCATTATATTCCCCATATGGCTGTCCAATGTCATAGGAATCTATACAATTCCATGTCCAATCATTTGAGACATCAATCGCAAGAACTCTGAGGTGCTGTGTTGGAGTTGATGATGAATAAGAATATTTGTAGGTCGAAAATATGCCATATAGGATTTCGTCATCAGTTATTGTCCAGTCCTTGAAACCATAGGCCTTGTAGTAAGTTGAACTTGGGTCTTGCGGGAGAGCACACGCTGCTTCGCGTTGTAAATCAACAACAATATCTCTACTAACATTATTCGGGTGCATACGGTTGACTACTTTGTCAAATGAGGTCCCAGTAAAGGTTGACATGAAGAGCCAATCATGGTTACGAATGATTGCACCTTGGCCCTGTGCCATAAAGTTTTGACTTGTCATCTTTATTTGATTGCTGAATCGATTTTCAGTTGAGTTTGAAGTATGCGGTTGTCTAACTGCAAAACTACCATTGTCGAGCCAAGATGATGTTCCAGAATTGAGATCCTCATCGACCGCATGCGGTGCAAATATTACGTCTCCAGAATCAAATCCAAGAGTCAAATCACCACTTCGTGAATCAGCCCGATTTGCTTCTCCATCCATCCATTCTTCATACGTGTCGGTAGAAACCTGCGACCAACCTGTCGATGACGCCCCCGAAAGTGTAACTTGTACATCAAGAACCTCAGCCCCCTTCGGAATTGCAACTTTCGTGGTCTTATCCGAACCACCTTGATAGAGAGCGATATTCTCTACACTGCCATCGGAAAAGGTATAGATATGCCTCGATGAACCTGCTGCTTCAGCCTCGCCCACAAAGGTTTCTGAGAGTGGGCTCAACGGTGTTAGTACCAGTAGCAAAAGCATCATTGTCAGGGCTGCACGGGAAGTAAAACTCTGCGACATCGAATACACCTACACACTCCTCAGACGCCATAACTCTTGAATTAACCGGCGTCTGGTCAGTTCAAAAATCCCCCTTAGGGGATTAAATTGGCTTCAAGCGGTATTTCGACTGTCATATCGAATCGGTGAAGAATCGCCTCTAAGGCCATCAACCTCATCGTCCTTGACTTCAAACCAATCAACTAGCCAGTCTCCATCTGTATCCCAATTCAAAGGATCGCTGCCTTCCGCAATATGGTCATCATCCAAATCGAGGAGATACCAACCCTTTTCGTGTTCGCCCAATTCAATTGCAGGAGCCCGATTTAAGTTTCCAACATAGTAAACATCCCAATCATCTGTAAGATCACCAGAACACAAGGTTACATCGTCCCCTACATCCAATACCAAGAAATCGGTGTCCATGTCATTGATGATTAGTGCATAACTCTCATCTGCGATATTCTTCTTATTCATTCCAAGATAATTTGTTGTATCTTCTGTAACCTCGCCCAAGCCGAGAGTGAAGGCTCTAAATTGCCACCACTCAGTGATAACTGAGCCATTCCAAGTTTCTCCAGAAAGTCTTACGGAGTCGGGAGAATCTAGGTTCGGGTCTGCTATTGCATAAAATTCCATGAAGTTAGTGTATGGGGTATAGACGCAAGTAGCACTGCAATCCCAGTTCCCATCTTGGTCAGGATCATAGTTAGCATCCGCTGGATTTGCGGGATTAAATGTGGCCCAGGCCCATCCTAAAGCAGGTCGAGAAAGTGTACCAAGGTTTTGAGACAAGGGTCGGCATGAAGAGGTATTTGAGGTACAGCTTCCACCTGTTGAAGCATCGATCCATTGCACCTCTATATTCAATCGCGAGGAGTAGTTGTCATTACTTTCATTCCACCCTTTTGCATACTCATACCAATCAGGTAGCATATCGCCATCTGTATCATTATCCATTGGGTTTATGCCATATTTGAAAACTTCACGACCATCTGAAAGATTCCAGTCTCGGTCGTGAGATATCACCAGACCGCCTGCTACTTCTGTGTTGAAAGTAACTGAATCGCCATCAGAGTCATTTGTATCCGGTCTTGTACCATTCAAGTATTCCATATGGTTCGTAAATGGAAGGTCGCCAATTCCGTTTTGGATGACCTCCCCTGAAGGAGTAAATTGTCGATTCTCCCATGTACCTTGAACTGCAGGACTATCAAATGAAGTTCGACCATACCATCCATCACTATCAGGGTCATAGTCGATGTCGAATGGGTTTACTGGATTGGTTGCCCAATGGTTCTGAGTTGTTGGATCTGGCATCCCATAAACCGCATAACAGAATTCCCAACCATCATCAATTCCATCTTGGTCTGAGTCGGCGTTAGTTGGGTCTGTAATTCCAAATAGGGTCCGGTTGAAAGTATTGGGATCCTCAGAATTAATCATATCCATTCTTGCTGTGGAAGCGGAATCCTTACTTCGGAAATTATTGTAAATCGCCCTGCGTGCTTCAAGTTCAGTACTACCTTCCTCGACATATGCATCTACTGCATCATCACCAAATCCGATTAGTCCTGCACCAGTGGATAAACGAGTGTCATATTTACCATATACGCGAGATTCATATTCTCGTTTATTCGTAAATTGTTCCTCGAGTGAAATATTTCCATCTGCATTACAATCAACTGAATCTAAATCACTGTCAAGCCATTGGTCAGAGTCGATTAGTGGATTCATCGACCAACGGTTATTTTCAAGGTCCCAAGATGTAAACCAATATTCGAATCCATCAATCATTCCATCACTGTCAGTATCTGCTAGTGTTGGGTCGGTAATTCCCATTAGAGTTGAGATGAAGGTATTGGCAATTCCAGTAGATTGCCACTCTTGGAATTCTTCAAGATGGCGTTTACCTCTCTGACCCTTATCGATAATTATTGAGTAGACTCTTTGTGCTTTTTGTGTTGGGTCATTAATATCACCATCAACATGCATTAATGGAGCATCAAGCGGATGGTTTTCACCATTTTCGGGATTTGTGACTGCTAAGGAGAATTCTTGTGCATCTGTCAGCGCATCATTATCTGCATCGAATGAACCATCACCGGGGACTAGTGGATTGAGAGTCCAAGTTTGTGCAGTATCATTCCATGCTGTGAAAAGTAATTCCAAACCATCAAGGAAGCCATCGGAGTCTGTGTCGGGATTAGTTGGGTCAGTAGTCCAGCCCGATACATTGATCAAATCTTGTCCGACAAATGATCCGAACGACTCAAGATTTGTGATTCCTGGCCATTGCTGTAGAGTATATCCTGCGCCAATGGTGGTCACAAACCATTGCGGGCTTGTTCGGTTGGCATTTGTCTCTGATAGCGCAGGGTCGATTGTATTGTATTCTTCCCAGTTACTCATTCCATCATCATCAGAATCATCCCACCTATCGGTTGCATCCAATGGATCAAGTGACCACTGTGAATCCAATAGTTGCCAACGTGCATACCAGATTTCCCACCCATCAGGCATACCATCAGAATCGGTATCGGAATCTGTAGGATCTCCAGTTAATTCACCATCACCAAAGGTTGACTCTGGAGTCGCCCAATCAGATACATTTCGAAACAAGTCGGTAGAGAAATTATTTGGAATTACTTCTCCATCTAAACTCATGTTACCATCAAATAAGTTGTCCTTAATATTGTACTCGAGCCAATTAACGAACGCTTCATTTTCATCGATTACGCCATTGTGATTGATATCATATCCATCACCATCAGGGTTTTCGAAAGCATCACTGCCATTCAATGGGTTGATTCCAATTCGGCTAACATCCCATGTGCAAGCTCCTCTCGCTTCCCAGCCATCGGGCAAATCATCACCATCAGAATCTACATTGTTAGGGTCAGAATCAGACCATGCCATTGCAGCGGCTTCAGATTCATAGTGACTTTCAAGTAAATCACCAGCAACTCCTGCTGCCTTGATAAGTGTCCACTGATATTCACAAAGGTTGCTTAGACCATCGCCATCCGCATCCCAAGTTGCATCAGCAGGGTCAAGTGGATCCATTGTCCAATTATTCGAACCAGTGAAAGAAGTTCCAATCCACCTTCGATGTTTAATTTCCCATCCGTCAGGCATTCCATCGCCATCTGAATCAGGATTTGTTGCATCGGTTCCAGAATCAATTCCAAGTGATGCTAGGTATGTTGCATTCGCTGCTTGGCCTGCAGCATCATCACAAATATGTTCAAAATCATATTGATTTGTGTAGTGGCACCAAAGTGGAGTCTCTTCGTGGAACAGACCGAAATATTCAGCTCCATCACCAACACCATCGCCATCTGAATCAACAACTCGTGGGTCTGTCGCATTGTACCCGAGGCTTGTGCGCGCTGTGTAACGGAATTCGTCTAAATTACGCCATAATCTTTCGTTTATGGGGTCGGAGTCGAGATTTACACCATCACCATCCGCATCAAGTAATGCGTCCCAAGGATCTGTTGGGTCCAAACCATAGCGGACCTCCCAACCATCTAGCATACCATCCGAATCCGAATCATTGGCCATAGGATCCATCAGCTCAAGATTAGAATATTTACCAGGTCCTATCCCGAGGAATACTGTGTCTACTCCAGAAACTTGATGAATCTCAATCGCTGAAATATGCCCGGGTACCCATTCTTGATTGGTCATCCCATATACTGCGGAATAACCACCGTTTAAAGCCCACATTCCCCAACCGGAACCAACAATAATTTCGTTACCAGTAGAGCCTATAGAATAGATTTCATTTGTAGCAGCAACTGTAGTGCCATCAATACCCTGATGCTCATAATCTCCACTGTGGGTGATCAAACCAGAAAGTAAGTCCATTCGGTGTAATCCCGAAGGTGTTCCAACCCAAACCACTTGCATTGCACCGCCTTCGGGCCCATCTGGAACCAAGTCGTTAACAGTCGCAGGATTCCCTCCACCCAATGCTCCAATTGCTCGTAATTCATCGATATTGGAAGCGATTGATGTTGGTTCGAATGAATAATAGAATTTCCAATTTGGAATTGCTGCATCCCTTGCAGAAGCGGTTTCAACTGTGAATAAACCAACATCTGTACCAACATATAGCGTGAGCGGCCCCGAAGAAACGTCAACATGCGCTATGGAAGTAGCAGTTGCGTTCCCACTATTCATGGCATCAGAAATTCCATTGCCCATGGCCAATTGGGTTACTCCTAGTTCGTTAAGTTGGAATACTGAACCAAACCCTCCAAAGCCAAGAGCAATCACATACTGGTCGCCACCGTCATTAACAAGTTGAGCGCCTGCTGTGTAGCGGCCAGCGAAATATGTCCACTCTGAAATATCATCGAGTATCCCGTCATCTACTTCTGAAACCCAAACTCCTGCTTCGGTAACCATAACGAGATAGTTGTCTAATAGAATCATGTCATTGAGATCATGTCCTTGTGGAAGTTCATAATTCACAGAGGTTGATTCTTCGAAATCAATAACTGTAATTCCTAATTTTGTACCAACCCATAAATTAGTTCCGTCTGAAACTAATTCTCTCACATCATGGTTAATGATAGAAATGTCATCTTCACTCACTCCTGCTGTTAGTTCTGGTGTCAGAAGATATTCTGCATAAGTCCCCTCCATAGCACCTAATTCAACAGAACGCATTCCTGATTTCACAGTATTGCCATCATCTAAATGCACAAAATACTCTTCGAGAGTTGAAAGTTGTTCACCCACGCCGAGGGCCTCTTCAGAGCGTGCAGCATCTGCACTAATTATTCCATCACGGTTAGCATCCCATCCATCGTTATCTAAATCCACCAGTGCATTTGAGCGGTTGAGAGGATTTAATCCAAAGTGAATCTCCCACCCGTCACTGATTCCATCTCCACTTGAGGGGAATAATCTGCGGTATTTTTCTCCATCGTAGTAGTACCGGTCACTGTCTTCTCCAACTGGATTTGTTCCCAGCCAGAGATATTCATCAATGGTATCGATAGTGCCATTGCGGGCACAAGCAGATAGTATGTTTTCGAGCAATGTGATATTTGTGTTTAAAGAAATGAACGGCCAGTCATACAGAATTGAGGATTCTGGGCCAGGTGAATAACACCTCAACCCATCTAATTCAGTAGTCCAGTTAGCAGGTGCGCCAAAAGAATACTCTTCCGGTGAAGTCAATAATTCATCAACAGTAAGGAAACCATCACGATTTACATCGAACCCATCTTCATCGGGGTCACTATCGGCACCACTTGCATTCAGTGGGTCGAATTCATCACAGCGATATATTTTTTCCTCGGAATCAAAGCCTCCAAGTTTCTCGCACATATGAGCCTCAAAACCATCAGGCATACCATCTCCATCAGTATCTGCAATCCTTGGATCGAGATACCATCGCTTTCCCGACTCGTTCAAGACACCGGTAAGTCCCCTAGTAAATCCGGGGTCGACACACTGAGCAGGATAGGGCCAACAATACTCTTCGGTTGCATTTAAGCCATCGATATCTATGTCTACATAGGCATCGGATGCATTGTACCTATCCATGCCTTTCATTACTACTGCGCGCCCATCTGTTGATGAGAAATTTATCCACTCACCAAATAAATTCTCATGTACATCCGGAATTTTATCACCATCAGAATCTGTAGCTGGTGGACCTTCCCCTTCTGTTAGGTTAGGGTTGGTTGTGGCTACATTCGAAATAGCAGGTAACTGTGAAACAAAAAACAGTCCAGATATTACTAGGAAGGTCATCAGAAGTGTTGACTGTGAGCGGCGCATCGGAATCACCGTCGAGCGCGGCAGCACCCAACTAGACATGAACCATTGAACCAGCCTTAATACAGTGATGGAGCATTGTTCAGACTAGGATTACCTACGGTAATCTAAACTAACAACCAAAAACAGACCGAAATACAACTTTTTCAGGGGTGGGTTCAAGGGCTAAACGCGATACCCTCTGAAGGTTAGCCATGCCACTATCATTCACACACCTTGGAACAGGAAGTCGCGGTAACGCGACACTTGTTGAAAGTGGTGAAGCGAAAATTCTGGTAGACCAGGGATTTAGTGGGAAGCAACTGGAAAAACGCTTGGCCCGAATGGAAATCAAACCAGACGAAATTGATGCGATTGTTTTGACACACCATCACGGTGACCACGGTGGTGGTGCTTCAATTGCTCAGAGGAGATGGAACATTCCAATTTATTGCAATGACAGAACGGCCACTGCCCTCAACTTAGACCTCAAAGGTGTACATTTATTCGAAGGACTTGATGCATTGGAGTTTGCAGACGATCTGGCCCTACTTCCGGTTCCAGTTCCACACAGTGGCGCTGATAATGTGGCATTCATCGCAAGCCATCGTGGTGAGAGGGGAGCTGTGATTACAGATCTTGGCTCTTGGACTGATGAATTGGTAAACCATGTAACGGGATGTCAACATATTTCGATCGAAGCAAATTATGACCATCAACGTCTGTGGAATGGCCCATACCCTATGCGTTTGAAGGACAGAATCTCAGGACGAGGTGGTCACCTTTCGAATGACCAAACTGGCCAATTTCTTTCACAGGTTGTAACTAGTGAAACACGGTCGCTAGTGCTGACACATCTTTCAGAAAAAAACAATGCGCCACACCTTGCAGAGTCTACTGTTTTGTACCATGTGGATGATCTTTTCGAAGGAGATATCCGAATCTCACTTCAAGATGGCCCTGAGTTCACACACCACATTGGCCAAAGTGAATCTGAACGGGTATCCCAAGAGGGAATCTCCCTTCGAAGATGAGCCCTGTAAGGGCTCTCCTTGGTCAAACCATAAGAGGGGTGATGATTCTCTTCTGTCCGATGAGGTCCAGCCGTAAAGCCGATGAGGACCTCGCCGTCAGCGAGGTTATCGGCGTAGTCATGCTTCTAGCCATGGTCATAACCATGATGGGAGGGGTTTTTTTGATGCTGACCCCCTACGTCAACGACTTCCAAGACAATACCTCATGGGCGAATGCAAATGGTATTGCTGAGCGCCTTGATGGGCGCATCGATGTTGTTGCAGGCGCAAGTGCTGACACCGGCATTAGAACCACTGTGCCCTCGGTTAGCAGTGCAATTATTCCAATTTCAAATATTGAAAGCTGGACTGTTGCAGCAGATTTAACGGGTTCGGAATCGGTTACTGTGTCATATCTAAACCAAACTGCATTTAGTGTGTTTGCCCAAAATGAAAAGGCCACTAGTGCAACTATTTGGACTCCAAATGGCGAACAGACTTTCACTTTTGAGCCTAGCAATGAACCAGTTTTAATTGAGCATGAATTGAATGTACTTCACTTGTACATCGTTACAGTTCATGATGCCGATGATCAACCACTACACCGCCAAGCAGGTATCTCAATTTCAGGATTGCTAATTAAAACAAAAGTACAGAGTGGCGAGCACACAATAGGTCTGATAAATGATGCACGTTATGATAAATTTTCTAATGAACCTTGGACAATCGCTTCATCCCCCGGAATAAAAATTGAGGAACTATTCGATGGAACAATGCGTGCAAGTTTGTCATTACGAGATGTGAGTGTAATAGGATCGGTACCTGATGGAAGAAATGCAATTTTTGACATTAGTTCTGCTGGGCCAATCGAATTATTCAGTGGTGATGCATGGAATTTTAGATTCAATTTTGATTCAACTCTTGGCCCTACAATCGCACCTCAAATGAATGAGGGATGGCTCACTGATTACACACTGCATCGTGCTGCAGATACGCTCGACCAACACCGGGGAATAAGTCCCTGGCTAAGAGCGAGTGGCTCGGATGGGATGACTATCGACAAGGATAATTCAGTGATTGATTTGGAAATTGATTTGCAATTAGTGGAGGTCCGTGAATGATATCCAATAACCTTCAACGTGGTGATGAGGCAGTGAGTGCAGCTGTTGCAACTGTCCTGCTATTTGGTGGAGTAATATCGATCATAGGGTTGATGCTACTTTCAATGATGCCCGTCATCCAAGAATTAGAAGGGTCACTAAAGCGTAATGACATGCAGGCACAGATGCAAATAATGGGCCATGAAATTACAACACTTTCAGAAGCCGGTGTGCCGGGAGATTCATCACAAGTTGAACTAATACCAGTCGACGGAGAACTTAGGTGGGATAGATTGCGTGGCGGAATGTGGTACTCTGCATCTTGGTATGAGGATGATACATTCAGAATAAGGGGCGCTCTTGACCTCAACCGAGATATCGAAATCCGACACGCTGAAAGTAATGTACAGGCGGTTTGTTACCAAGATCTGCGCCTAGGTCCCGACCGTCCATTCCTGTTTACCCCAATCACCCAGGCTGATTCTATTCTTGTCACCCCCAAACATGGATTAACTATTCCATTAGGTCCTGTCCTAATCGAACAAAACGGATCTGATTATTCATTATCGATTGGGGAAGTGCTACGACTTGATGCAGATTCACCATTTAGCTCTAGTCACGATTTGATGGGACTACAACTTAGCGGAGAAGGGGGTTCTTCAATTGTCCCTCCTACCAAATCCAATCCTTCTACAGGAAAGGGGCAGCACTGGGCTGTTCCCTTGCCAGCAGGAAATTCTACATTGGAAATCTTTGCTGATGATGATATCTTAGTTCAATGGTCACTTGCAGGACAAAGTGGAGATGAGGCTGTTGTTCAGTCGGCTGCTGTGAGGCTAGCCAACTCTTGGACAAAGGAAGTTTCGCTTTCAGAAGATTCAATTCTGGAGATAGTTACAGATGTGGATGCACAACTACTGATTAGCTATGAAGGCAAGGGTAAAACATCACTGCTCGGTGAAGAGGGTAACTTCATTTCCAAACATTTCATAGCACCCTATTCCACAGGTAATCTGACAATATTAAATCCTAGTGAAAATGCTGCAACCATCACTTGGCGGAACGGTGGAACATCAGTTCCTGTTAACCAAACTGGGACTGTATCTTGGCCTCCAGTTGGGATCGAAAGTGCTGCAACCATCGAGAGCAGTGAAAATGTAATCATCCAATGGAGTACAGGCGATGGGGGAATGGCAATCCTTCCAGCAACTGATACTGGGCAAGTAACGGGTAAGGAGTTCATACTAGACGACTCCGAAAACTTTGATAATTTCACTTCCGAATTTGAAGATTATACTTCGGTGATGGGGTACACTGGCAACAATGGCCTCATCATTCTAGAGGATGATGGTGCTATGCGTTGTATGGGAATTAACCAAACCGCATCGGGTTGGATTTCCACTACATTGCCTTGGAACTCAATGGACGGATTGCCTGAAGGGCAAATCATCACCGCATGGCAGGATGGGTTACATCCTGCGAGTTTGGAAATTACTCTAATTGGAGAGGAAGGCGAAGCGACTCATGCTAACCTTGCCAGTTCATGGGCTTTCCACATATCACGCTTAACCTATGAATTTGACACATCTATTAGTGGGCTTGAAGTCGCTTGGAGTGCAGGAGCTATTGTAACAAACCATCCTGAAATGAATCCTGCTATTCTAGTAGGACCGACCGATAGACAAGGCCCCGGCCCACGGTTTAGTGCAACTGTACCGTCAATACATCCAACAAAAACCTCTGCTTCTGGCGCAGGGAATATGAATCTCGACCTTGAATTAACAATGCGTGAAAGTCTTGCATCGACTATTGCTCATGATGTGAGAAGAGGCTGGGTTGGTCCATATGGCGATGCTATTGCTGCATGGTCCAGCAATGGACTTGATTCTTCTGAAGACTGGATTGTAAATCCAGGGAGATTAGATTTGCTTTCAGATTATACTGGCTGGGTACCAATTCCATCCCATGGACCAAGTGAGGCTGTTTGGCACACATCAGGCCAACCTATTCAATTTAATTTGCAAATTAGTAGTATCGACGTACACCTAACGGAGGCTTCGTCATGAAAGGTGACTTTGTAAGCGATGAATCTGGAGCAAGTACTGAACTGGGATATATTTTCACTTTTTTACTTGGAGTAATTTTCCTTTCAATGTTCAGTGTATGGGCATTTGGAATTGAAACTGCAACCAGAGAAAATTGGAATACAACTGCCGTTGATGTCAATATGGCAGATTTAGTAGGAGCTGTTGAACGAGCAGATCTTGCTAGCAGAGATGACGGCGATATTCGCTATGCAGAAGCAGTGAAATGGCGTGCTACGGAGGCAGATGAATCTCTATTCATTTTGACTCTTGATGATCAAGGTCTGCACTTAGACCATACAGAAAATGTTCTTGATAGAGATGTTTCAATTTCTGCCACAGGCGCTGGGACATATGATGGAAAGATCACCTTGTCGGGTATTACAGAAATCTGGGTTGTTTACGAAGATGGCGTAACTTATCTCAGTAGTAAGCGTCCTGATTTCTAATCATCGGCCCATAACGGCAGTGTGAACCATCATCTGAACTTCACGCATTCTAGTTTGCGCACCTAATTCCCGGAACACAGAAAGAGCACGTTGTAGGTATTCCATTCTTCTTTGTCTATCAGGGGCAACACCACCTAACCTTGCAAGTAATTCACCAATCTGCATTCGCAGGTCATTTGCTTCTGAAATAATCAAGGCTTCACGGTAACGTTCGAGTGCTTCTTCTATCTTGCCACTGTCTTGTAGAACTTCACCAAGCAAGATTGAAACCTCCACCAATGCTAGTGGATCTCCTGCCTCACCCATGGTTGCAAGAGCGTCTGTATAGTGATGGAGAGCGAGATCAGCATCGCCTGATTTGGCATAATACCGACCCAGTACGGCGCGCGCACGTGCATGCAAAATCGGATCATCGGATGATTCAGAACGCTCATACGCTGACAGAGCATGGTCACGGGCTCGTGTATGCTCACCCAAATCTAACAAGGAACGTGCAAGAACTATTTCTGCAGAGATTAGGCTGAGTGAGTCATCAGATGCGAGAATAGATTCTACCTCAGAATATGCTTCCAATGCCTTGACTTTATCACCACTCCTTCGCAAGATGTAGCCCATATTATTGTATGATCTAGCGGCACCGACTGCATCGCCGATTTCAATAAATAATTCCAACGACTTACGGTGCATACTCAAACTTGAGTTCGAGTCACCACGCTTCAGAGCAATGTCGGCAAGGTTCGAAAGTATGTCTGCAATTACATCTTTCAAACCTGCGGCTTCAGCGGGAGGTCTTGCTTTGCTAAATGCTTCTTCGGCCTCATCAAATCTTCCCAATAAAGACAATACTTCACCACGTATTCTATCAATTCGGCAAGAACTTTCAGCGACAATCGAGTTGGTATCAATTGATTCTAGTAAGCCAAGAAGTTCAATGTGGCCTTCCTTAATCAGATTACGACCTTGCTCAATCACAATTTGTGTTGCATCCTCATGGCGAGAAGAAGCTATCAAATGGTAAATTAATTCCAAAGCAATATGGCTCCCAGAACTCTGTTTCTGGTACCATGATACTGCTTTGTTGTGCAACTCTTCCTTGGACTGTTCATCGAGGCTTTGGAGCAAGAACTCTCTTATCAGGTCGTGAACGTCATAAGCATCAGAATCAGCATGCCGAGCTAAACCCGATTCGACGAGCGAATCTAGTTCGTCGACATTTAATCCCTGTTCGGTAATCGCTTCAAGCGGAATTGGTTCTCTGAAAATTGAAAGTGCCCCCAATAGTCGCTTCTGCTCTCCAGAGAGTTTGGAAAAAATTTCGATGTTGACATAGTTTTCAAGGGACTCGTGGAATGCACCCGCTGATGCACCTCGATTGATTAACTCGAGAACTAAAGGATGGCCACGGCTTAATGAGTGAATATAGAGTAACTTTTCCTGATCTAAATCATCAAATGCTGAAAGTAATGAGCGGGTCGATTCTTGGTCGAGTCCTTCTAGTGGAAGAACTAATGACACAATGCGACCATCTGCATCTTTTAGTGGCACTACTTGACGGAAAGACCGTGAAAATATTACTAATCCGACATCCCCTTCAAACTCTACAAGTTCACGAGAAATAGCCTGTATGGTTTGGTGAAGCACCTTGTCGCTTACCTTGTGATAGTCATCGATGACAATCAAGGCTGGAGAACCAGAGAGGGCATCAGTAATTATTCGAGCTGCATCTGCTGCTTGTGGTACCGGAGTTGCCGAGATGTAATCAGCGAGCATAGGGTCTCCAATACTAGATAGCCAGTCTGCTATGCTCTCAAAGAATGCACGACTTCCATCCCAATCTTGACATCTATGATACAATAAATTTCTTCGGTGCATGAAGGACTCGATTACTTTAGCAGCCATCGATGTTTTTCCAATCCCTGCAATTCCTGGAATCATCAAGGTGGTGGATCTCGCTTCAAGTAAATTCACCATATTTTCGAGTTCAGTCGAGCGACCATAAAAATGTCTGAGCCGAGGTAAATCACCTAGACTGGTAACCAATTGCTTCTCAACGTGTTTAGATAAATCACGTTCAACTAAATCCGCAGAGAGAGAACGGACATCGAGTACTCCGTTATCATTGAGGTACCGAATAACATCTACCGGACGCATTGTAAATGGTATCTTATCTTGTATCTCGCCAAGATTAGAGGAGATTGTAGTTCCATCTGGAAGAATTGCTCTAAGCGGGAATTCACGAAGCCTCTTCCAAGTTTCTTCGGCAACATTCATTCCAGAATCAGTCAAGAAGTATGCCTTACGTTTACGGCTAACTCCTTGAACATGTGCTTGACGTTCGACTAGGAATCCTTGGTCTTTCAATCCAGATATTGCTCTTGGAACGTTTGACCTTGCTATTGATACTGCATTTGCAATACCCATTTGCGATAACGCAAACGGCACTTCAACAGAACTCATAAAGTCTGAAAAATCAGACAAGTGCAAAAGTATACGCTCATGGACTCCTGGTTTTGGTCGTACAACCATATCTCACCCTCCGTTCTCATCCCCTTAGAGTATTTTGTATCCCTGCGTAAAGGATTACTCTTGCGGTGGTGTGTAATTTGGATCTGCCACCCACTGGTTAGTTTGAGCATCCCAAATCCATCCAGGGTGCTGAGGCTGTGCAGCAGGTACTGGGGCAGCAGCAGCAGTTAGATCTCCGGAAGCCACATTTTGGACCATTGTTCCAGCAACTGCTTGCTCTGCGGCTCTCGCTTTAGCCCAGGCGTAAGGATCTTCTTCCTTCTGCTGCTCTTGTGTCATTTCTGCAGCATCATCAAATTCTTCAAATTCGAGGAAGAAGAAGGCTCCAACTCCCAGAAGTACAGCCAGTGCAACAATTGCGATTACAACCCATAACCAAGTTGGCATGCCTGCAGTTTCAGGCTCGCCGCTAGTGAGCATGATACTTGTTCCATCATTCTTACCGATTGTTTGGTCATCTTGATCGAAATAGATACCATAACTTCCATCATCTCCTAACTGCGATGTAGAGATTTCCATTTTCCATGTCCCATCATCTTTGACCGTAGTTGAGTTCAAGTGTATATCACCGCTAACAAGCCTAGCTTTAACTTGAGAACCGGGTAATCCAGTTCCAGTAAATAGGGCAGTGTCCTCAAAGGTAACAATTCCCACATCGGCTCTCTGTGCTGAAAATGTAACACCCTTGACAATGAAATTTACCTGATACGAATAAGAAACCGAATCATGAATATCTCTCGCTTCAAACATTACTCCAGACATCGACCAATCTGAGATTTCATTTGACGATTGATACATTGAGTCCATTGGATTGTAAATTGCTTTACCATCAGGAGTGATACGAATATGGTAGGCATAATCATTGTCAATTGCTGTTTGCGGATCATCATATATGTCGAATAGCAAGTGGCTAGATTCTGGACCTATGCCATCGGAATCATTGAAGTAATCAAGTAAGTTGATTTCTAACCCAACTCCACACTTGTCGAATGAACTAGATTTTTCGTCACAGAAAATTGTAATTGTTTCTATCCATCCAGATTCGTTGAAAGTTGGGGCGATATTATCAGCATCGGTCGGGTTATCAATTACAACTCTGACAGTTTCAATCATTGAATAATCGACACCGTCATATGACTTCACTTGGATTTCATATTGCTGGTCATGAATCAAGTCGCTGGTATCCCAATAAGTCTGCCATGCACCATTTGGCAAGAACGAAGTTACTGGGTCAGGTCCATCATTCAATTCGATACCACTAGCTAAATCTACGATAGTAATCTCAACACGAGTTACTTGGCCATCATTGTCACGTGCTACACCACTGATGATGGTCTCTTCATCGGCTCTTACGCTTTCCATTGGCAGTGGCTCACTGATCTGGATAATCGGTATTCGGTTATCATTATCGATTGTGATTGTGACAGTAGCCGGGGTACAAATATCGATTATCTCATGGCAATAGTTTGAATCGCTTGCCCAAACTGCAAACGAATAATCACCACTAGGCAGGGATGAGAAATTCCAAGAATCAGACCAAACGGTTCCACCACCACTGTTTGCTGGATAGTTTGCCGAGTAATTATTTGGCCCAGTTACGCTGAACCAAATATCTCTAATGTCACTACCCTGGACTCCTTGATAGTCATCTGAAGAAGTCCCACTGAACAATACTTCTTGGCCATCGTGGGTTGAACCATCTAGAGGAGATTCCAAAATAATGCTTGGAGGAGCAATATTCAACTTGAATACACGTGTGGTAACAATCGATTCATCTAGCCCATCATATGAGCGGACACGGAATGTTACATCCTCTTCAAAGTGGTTTGCCATATCCCAATCAAAAGACCAAGTCTTGAATGGCCAGTTAGTCTTAGTCATCTCACCATTTGCACCAGAAGTATCTGTTGCAAGGTACCAGTCAAGGCTTGCATGCGGTTGAATTTCGACTTTCTTAATGTCACCGAACTGTTTCAACCATGAATCATAGTCATTGAAATATGCTGGACCAATTCCATCGTGTGCCGAACCAGTAATTGTGATTGTTTGGGCAAAGGAAGTTCCATCATTTTGGTCAACGCTTACCGATGGTGCCGCATTCGAAAGGTGAATTACCTCATCAACCATTCCAGTCAAGGTGAACTCGTGCACTGATGTGCCTTTGCTGAATTTCTTTGCATCAACCGAGTATGTTGGCATTTCACGGTTTCCATTTTGACAATCAGGGTCCTGCCCATCAATCAGTGTGTCTCCATCATTATCTGCTCCGTCTCCACAGGAGTCCTCCCCTGTATCCGTCACAAGATGGTTCCAATTGGTGTCTATATGGAAATTAGATGGCAAAGTTACCCATGGAGTGAATCCATAAGCATCTGTTGTAACATTGTAAAGTGGCTTACCATTTGCATCCTTTATTGTGACGAGCGCTTCAGCAACTTGAGAATTGTCAGCCTTAACTTGGTAACGGACTAGCTCTCCTTGCTCTACCTGCACACCCCATGCGGTATTCTGGTTTTGGATGTGTATTTTGGAGCGGTCGAAATTTTGTATATCGGAATAAGTGAACGTGGTTGCATTCTGATTTACTTCCATCGACAGCGGCATGAAACGTGGTGGCCAATCTGCTGTAAGTGGGGCTTTGATACACTCGCTGAGATCCCATGGGCACTCTGCACCCAGCCACGATAGTGAAACCGGATACATAATGCCTGCACCAGGGTCTGGCATGAATTCACTTTGAACAGCGACTCGAGATTCAGTAACATTGTAGATTTGAGTGGCGTTGGTGTAGGTATTACCAGAAAAGTATGCAATTGATGCATACTTGTTGCCATAATTATCATCATAAAGCGAAATATTTGCAGCATATTCCCCTACTTCGATATCATTGTCCTGTGCGTTTACAATTCCACCCTTGATTCTAAATCCATCACCTGCATTATTGGAAACAGTGTTACCAATGAAAGTTGCAGATGACATGTAAACATGGAAGGCCGGGCATTGGAAATCTCCACCATACATGTAATCTGAATTACAGGTTCCTGTATTATTGGAAACTATATTGTTTGCGAAATATAGTCTGGCCTTGGTAGGAGATGGTACATTCCATCCCTGGTCCTTGTGATGGTACTCACCAATCAATACTGGTTCTTTTGCGGTATTAAGAATCGTGTTATTCTCTGCAGAGACATCCGATTCACCATAAATCCAGATTCCATTCCAGCCACCAATTGGCCCAATTACGTTATTGTTAATATCAACCATTGATGCGCGTATTCCGAAACCAGAACCTTCAGCGGAACCTGATATAGTATTCCGTTCAGCTACTACAATCGCACCATCATAGGCAGTTATTCCAGCACCATCTGTTGGAGTAATTGTATTGTCCGAGATGATGAATTTGTGAGTTTGGCCATTGGTTACAAGGTGAGAATTCGTGTCAATGGCATTGCACTTTGTTGAGACTGTTGAGTTAGTCAAATAGCCACTACTTGACCGCAAGAACGCCCCATATGAGTTCTGAGAAATAGAGATTGTATCCATTCGCACGAATGAGTCTTCCAGATAAATCGCTGAGCGACCACCACCCTGGGCGCCACAATCGGTCTCTTCACCAGTGAATGCAGAATTCAAGATTTGCATTACAACTAGACCAGCACCAGCGCCATATGCTTGTATGGCAGCACCATGATACCCTTGTCCATCGATTCCAACTACAAAGGTCCCACCATCAAGGGTAGGCGAAGCACCATTGAATGCAAGTACATTCGTGGTATTGATGTCTTTGAATGTTGGATTTGTAACACTGAGGCTTGCACCATCAAAAATCATTGCACCGTATTTGATAGTCCCTTGGGCGTCGAGATCAATTGGTATCCCATAGGCTCCATCAAGTGTAACATGGTTCATTCGTGTTAGAGATTGGTCGATAGTTTCTGCGAGGTAGATACCTGAGCCGCATGCCATGTCAGGATTCCAAACTCCCGTTATGTAACATCGGCCTGTTTGGTTAGGAGCTGGAGCTGCTGCTGCTGCCCAAATAAAGCGGACTGGGGAACCAGTGCTTGCTTGAGAAGCACCGCAAGCGGAGTCTCCGGCACAAATTGAACCCTGGATTTGGATATTTTTGTCAGCCGGTATATTGATTGTAGTACCTGCATTAATGATTAGTTTTGCACCACCTCCAACAAGCACATCACCATCCAGATTCATTATTCCAGTCCAAGTCTCTGTTCCAGTGATAGTACCAGATGTAGTTTCATTAACTGCTGTAACGACTGGAACAGTAGAAACCATTGTCACAAATAGTGATAATAGAAATATACTGATTAGTCCCAAACTCTTACTTTTTTGAACATTGATAGACATAAAGACCCCTCTAACAAGCCCCCCACAGCCAAGTCCGCCTTAACACATTGGTACAGAAAACAACTCTTTAGTATCAAATAACTACTTTTGTATCACATTATTTGGCTCTAAAAAATAACATAATATCAAATAAGAGTGATAATATCATAGCAAATAGTAATCTCAAACACCTCAGTACAACGAATAAGGCATTTAGCAGATGTTGGCAAGGCGAATTTCATCCAACCAATCACTTCCATCAATCGACCCGTAACCCCATTGTGAGTCGTGCTCAATATCTGTTTCAAGAGATTCAGCAGAAACCATCAGAGCTTCCTTTACTTGAATAATACATTCAAGTGAAGGATTGTCTTTCAAATTTGGTTCCGCCTCTAAGATTAATGCTAATATTCCCGACACAAATACTGTGGCATCACTTGTGCCAGTGGATGAATAGTATTCTCCATCTTTGGCTGTCGAGATTATACCGACGCCAGGTGCTGAAATTTCTGGTTTGAGATGCGGACTTACTCTTTCATCACCACTACTGTCAACAGGTGCGCCAATTGACGAACCACTCCACACAGTACCATCTCTTTCCAAAGCTGCCACTGAAATAACCTCGGCAACATTTGACGGTGTCGAAACGCGACCATCATCCGAAACTCCGCCATCGTTACCTGCTGCCGCAACTACATAGACGCCATTTGCTAGAGCAAGGCGTACGGCATTAGTAGTCGGCCCTTCCCGCTCAGCCTCTGGATCGCTTTCACCACCTAAAGAAAGTGAGATTATATCGGCTTCAAAGGTCCTCCAACACCATTCAATTGCGTTTGCAACTAATTGTTCATCACCACTGTTTCCTCCAGAACCATCTTCTCCGAGGGCTGCAGCCATACCGAGTGTCACTCTAGGAGCCACCCCCTGAAGATAGCCATCGGCTACCAGTAGACCGGCCATCATTGTCCCATGGGCAAGTAAACCGTAGTCAACCGGATCACTCGAACCTGAAATGAAATCCTTGAAGACTAAATCTACGCCCGCTAAATCCGGATGGGTGGTGTCGATTCCAGTATCTACCATGCAGACTCTAACGTCGGAACCAGTAAGCCCAGAATCCTGTAAATCTCTTGCTCCAACCTCTTCAAAAGCCCATTCTGAAGTAGGAGGTGGTAAATCGATTAGCAAATACTGAGACACAGCCCAAAAAATAATTACAATGAGTACTAGTATACCCGTATTAGCAATCCTTTGCGAATTTCTACGTTGCCGAGAGATAACTGGAACCGGCTCAGGGTTCCACCCCAGAACTTCACTACGCCAACCCTCCTGATGCCCGATGGTATTAGGATCGGTGGCAGAGAGAATTCGTGAATCTGTAGGTTCAGGAATAAACTCGACTCCCTTGAGTTCATTATCCTCCCACATAGTTCAACGCTAACGCCTTCAATGCTTGAACATATGTCTCTAACCAGTTGAAAAACACCCTCCAAAAAGGATGCATTCAAACAGATATTGCTCAGAACCGGCTTGAGGAACCCTTGCGAGCAGTCTTGTATCCACCATAAAGTACCAGTATGGTCAAAATCACAACTACAATCATCAAATACGAGTCATTACCATCGCCATCAGCCACATTGGAGAACTTTATCTTGAAGTCGACATCTGAGACATCTGCGCTCGGTGTTCCAATTACCTCGAGAGACACTGTTAATCCTGCAGGTCCAGGTGGCATGTTAGAATATGGGAATTCTGCAAATGCTGTTCCATTTGCTGGAACAGTGATTGTAGTTTGCTTTTGGGTGTACTCCGTTCCATCCTGTGCAACGAGATAGACAATTACATCACTCGCTGTTAGGAAACCATTATTCTTGATTGGAATTCGGAAGATACCGTTTTCATTAGCCAAAGCATCTGAAGCCCTTGGTTCAATTGAATCTTCTAGGATTACCAACTTTGCAATTGAAATGATCGCAGTAGTAGAGCCTGTTTGTGTTTCAACATCACCCTCACTTTCAGCAGTATAGTCAATATCACATTCATCAACTGTAGAATTAACTGGTGCGTAAATTGTGAAAGATTGGCTACGGGTACTGTCTGCTGCAACTGTCAGATTAGAAATTGGTGGAGCTACCAACCAACCTGCATCGATACAAGATTGTTCAAGCATTGATTGCACAGTAATTGCGTCATCACCATTTCCTGAGTTAGAAACCGTCAAGGTAACAATGGTTTCGCCACCATCTCCAACACCAATCGCTGCTGGAGCGCCACTCAAACTGATATTGAATTGTTGTGGCACTGCTACACGAACACTCGCTTCACTTAGGCCGCTATCAGAGGCAAAACGCATGTTTACTGCGTGTCCATCATCATAAGTACGTGTTTGGTTTTGTAGCGGAAGAGTAATTCGAACATCGATTTCACGGTACAATACTTGGTTTGCATCACTATTATTCAATCCGATACCCATTGTGACATCCATTATGCTAGTCCAATTCCCATCACCGGTACTGTTGAGGTATTCGATAGTCCAATCATCTGAATCTTGAGACACACTAACTCCTGCAGATGCAGTAAATTCATCTGAAACCTCAGTACCCTCGTAGGTCAGACTCAGCTTCATGGTGATTACCTTGTAGTCATTATCTTCGCCTTCAAGCGCTGTGAGTTCAGTGAAATTTCCACTAGTGAAACTAGCAGTAGTTGCGTCAACTGATATTACTTCAACAACCATGTCTGAATTAACTCTGCGTGAGAAATCCATGACTCTATCTTCAGCAGTATCCTGTCCAACGTTAATTGAAAGTCCAGAACTATAATCCATTGTCAGATTCAATTCGTGCTGTACTGTATCGAACTCGCTGTTCAAATCAACACAACTGGACGGTGTATCACACGCAGGTAGAACCAGACTGAGTTCACCATTCTCATCAAATTGGGCCATCCATGAAACTCCATCACCAAGGTCGACTTCCACATCGACACCAGATGCGTTGTTGACTGTAGTACCTACTAAGTTGGTCCATGTTGTCGTGAGTGACAACCTTCCACCAAGTTCCATTACTAGGTCAAGTGATGCTCCCTCTTGCACCGAGGCTTCTAAGAGACCAATTACGATACCTCCTCCGTTATCGTTGGAGTCAGAACCTTCAACAACAACGATCCAATTTCCAGGTTGTACTACCCCGTTCCACGAAAGTGTACCATTTTCATAAGAAGTTGTTAGGTCTGTCACTGGGCTGCGTATAATTCCGCTTGCCGGATACAAGGTTACAGTTGCACCATCTAAGCGCAGACTGTTTGTATTCTTGTCAGTAACATTACCAGAAACTGCAACGACACCGGCACTCATTTCGAAATCTCGGCTTTCATGGGTATCATTTACCACAAAGAATGAACTGTAGTTATCAGAATAAGTTACTGAAGTAAATCCAGCCTTTGAGGCATTGACTGTGTAATTATCACGGATTGGAACGAATAGAGACCATACTCCGTCTACATCAGTAACAAGTGATTCGTCTAATCCACTAGCACTAGTAACTGAGACATTTGCGCCCTCGATTCCTTCACTTGCAGACGGCATATCGTTTTCGTCAAGGTCCCAGAAGAATTTACCGCCTATTTTAACCGATTTATCGACTGAAATATTGGCTTCCCAAACTCCGTTCTCCATTGCAGTTGCTGAGTAGTAAACTCCTGTATCTAAATTCCACATTTCTAAATTCTCAGTTCGATTCAATTCAAGAGTCCAGTTACCAGGCATAAGAACTTCAGTAATCATACCTTCATTATCTGAAGGGCCCAAACTGACATTGCCTAGTCCATCAAGACTGACTGCAGTAATACGTGTACCAGCAATATTGACACCGGTAATTGCTTCTTGCAGGTTTAATGTAACATTCATTGCTGTAGTTGTCTGCCAGTCAATATCCGAAACAGCCCCCTCCACTGTGATAAAGTCACGATAGATTTCAGTAGCATTGCTATCGTCAGCTTGGAAGTGTGCAACATCTACATACCAATCTCCTTGTGGGATATATTCTGCAAAAGTTCCATTTTCATCTGTTACAAGAGGATGGAAATCATTTCCAGCCTCGTTGCGTAGCCAAACGGTTGAGTTATCCATGGCAAAACCATTTTCCATAGTGACATTTCCACTTACTAAGTATTCTGGTGAAAGCATGATGTCAACCGATTCACCAGGTGGTGCAAGACCGATTCCAAGACCAGGCAGTGCATCTGCATGCCTGCGGTAGTCACTCGCATTTTCATCACGCGGGTCATCTTCTGTCAGATATATGATGTAATTTCCTACTGACAATTCTACTGTCAGTTCTCCGGTAACCGCATCATACATATCTTCTGTAACTTCTAGATCGAGTCCAAAGTCGTCAACAGCGGTGATATTGAACATTGGGGAAATAGCGGTACCATTTTCCCAAGCACCATCAAAGGCTGTATCTAAGAAGACACGGAATGTTAGTGAAATATTTGCAGGGTTAGCAATCAACTCAACTTGACCTGAATAATTTTCAGTATCGATTGTAACAGGGGCTACATTCATGTCGGAGTTTGAGACAGTGAATGTCCAGTTACCAACATCAAGGTGCATAATGAAAGTTCCAACAGCATCAATTTCTTCACGCCATTCGAGTCCATTTTCATCTGTTGCAATTACTTCAGTTCCTTCAGAACCAGTGATTCCTTCACCCCACTGGGTGCCATTATCTAGTGTTGAATTACGCAACCAAACTGTTCCTTGAATCAAATTGGTACTTACCAAGTACAAATCTGCATCAGTAACTAGAGAGGCGTTCTCAATAAGTAATCCTGCTGTAAGAGTATTCGAACCAGCGAAAGTATCTGCTGTAATGTGGAATTGTATTCCCTCAGGCAGACGCAATGAGTAGGTTCCGTTTGAATCTGTGGTAGCAGATAGAATAATCGCTCCCGAACGTGCCTCTACATCAACATTAGTTGCTGCTTCTCTGTCGATTTCAGGGATGTCAGATGGGCTGTTAAATTGGCCTGTACTAATTAGCAGTTCATCGAATGACCAAACAGTTCCGTTTACCCAAACACTGACTGAATAGTTTAGATCTAATTCCAAGTCTTCTGTTGTTATTTCAAATTCCTGCCATAGAACATAGTCTGGGTCTGTTTCATCTGAGATAACCCATTCACCCATGTTTATTTCTGCATAGACAATTCCATTTTCATCAGAGACAGCGGAAACCGAATAATCGTTCAAATCGGTACTCTCTGTGTTGGTAAAGGTAATTGTTCGATTTGCTAGAACAAACTCTGAATCTCCACCACCAAGGTTGAGAGTTATGTCACGCTTAGTAGGAACCGACCTAGATAAGGTTACATTTTCTGAATCCAATCCAACGGTGAAGTTCTGTTCGATTTCATACCATCCGTCTTGATCAATGTCCACGCGCCACTGGTAAGCACCAGTTGCAAGAGGGCCATAACTGAATGAGCCATTTTCATCTGTTAAGATTTCAACAGGTGCCGTCTCATCTGGTAACTCAAAGTCAATTAGTTCAATTGTTGCATTTGGTAACGGCGTTGGTTCACTATCGGTCAGATAATCTGCATACAGTATATCTTCAAAGATTGAACCTGGCATGGTCATCTCAAGTCCCGAAGTTGGTGAAATTGTAACATCAACAGGGTCTGGAAGTAAGATTTCTCGTCCACTTCCCATCATTGCAATCATATTGTAAGTACCTGGCATTAATCCAGTCTTGTAAAATGAACCTGGTGCGACCATTGGTCCAGAGAAGGTTCCTTCCCCAATGAATTGCCCAGTACCGTTAGCAGTACCGATTCCCTGATAGATTCCTGTTCCTTCAAAGGTTTCTCCGTCTAAGTCTTTGACAACTATGACTTGACCATCTGCGGTCATTCTACCACTGGCGTTGATGGTTCCAGCAAACAAGTAAGTGTTCTCTTCATCTGTCAAACAAGCTGTATGTGTCATGTTTACAGTTTCACCCTCAGTTCCATTTTCAACGGCTTCTTCCCAAGTAGGCATTACTTGCGAAGTGACATTGCCAAGTGTTTCAGTATCACAATCTGGTGCAGCATAATCAATCCATGTTGCTACAATAGAACCTGCTCCATCGAATGAAGCGTTTGCGGTATAGGAACGACCATCCAGTACAGCACGTGTGTAATTTCCTGTAAATCCACGTACGATTCCTGTGTTTCCTTGGGTATCGAATGTACCCTCACTGGTGAATATTACTTCTCCAGTTCCTGGAATGATTCTTGTTTGTCCAGGTTCCGTAGTGAATGACCCACTCGTTGTGGTTACAGTATAGTTTTCAGTCATGTCCCAGATATTACGTAGAACAAATTCTACATCATCGATTGCTTGGCCTTCGAATGATTCATGGCCAGACCATGTGACGGTTCCTGCAATACCACTTGATGGAACAGTAATGTCAAAGTTTCCATCGAAAGGTGCCAATCTGTCTGCTTGTTGGCCTGTGACGTTGTATGTTGATTCACCCATCCATGACATGTTCGAAACCTTTCCAAGAAGTGCCGTAATGATGTTAGTGTCACGCTCTTCGTTAGTCTCAACAGTCAGGTCACCTAGTCCACTTGCGTACTCGCCAGTCTTGAAGACATCCTTTGCTGCAAGATCATCGAATTCCCCTGCAAATGCAGATACTCTGATTTTTCCAGCAGGTACTGTGTATGACCACTCACCATTTTCATCTGAATCGGTGTATCCGATTGGGATCCAATAGGTGTCAGAGTCTTCGTCGGTAACTCCTTCACCAGAGAATGCATCTCTTTCGAGAAGCATTCGAACATTTGGCAATGGTGCACCATCATCAGACATTGTGACGGTTCCACCGACTTCAACACCAGGATAGTACTTCATTATCTTGACAAGTGTATTTGCTTGACCAAGAGTATCGAATTCATTATCTGGATTGTACCAGTTAGAAATCGTGAAGTGGTTCATCATTGCACCTGGTAGAGGTACAGCATTAGTCATCATTGTGTTTGGAGTTCCGGACTGTCCAAAGTGTTGGCCAGGTTGCTCTGTAGTTTCAAATCCGAGTGATGAAGCACCATACCCTACATAGGTACGGGCAAGCATAGTATCAAAGAATACAGGGGTATGGTCGATTCTTATGTCGACCAAACTTAATGGGTCAAATGTCGCACCAGATTGCTGATTCAACACATCCTTTCGCATCTCAGCATCGAATTCTTCACGGGTCATCTCATCACTGAATTGGCCACGTGTGGTCATGTAAACCTCATCCATAAAGGTAGAGAAATCCTGTCCTGACAAAATCGTTGGAGCAGCGAAAATACCAGTTGGATTTCCGCCACTGTATTCGGAACTGTATAGTCCACCACGTGGGTACAAACGGTTGTCGATTGCAAGATATCTAATTTCGTGATCTCTTGTAATCATTTCACCTGGTGCGCCATTGTAGTCTTGTACAGAATAAACTGCATTATCAGATAAGTCAGCGTAAAGAGAGTGTAATTCTTCAGAGTCAAGAGATGATGTTAGCATCTGTGTGATCAAAGCAATTGCAGCATTCTTTCGGTGGATTCCTGTACTAACCGAATCATATTCTTCGATTAAATCAGCAGTGTACCAATAGTCGCCAACGATGTAGTGTGTTGTGTTTTTCTCATTATCAACCGGTGATCTAACATTATTGTTGAATATTGCCTCAGCATCAAGTTTATCGGAAAATGCATCCCCTGTACAAGAGGTTAGGTCTTCATCTCCTGAGATACAAGGTAGTATAACTCCGTTCTCGTACACTTTGTACAAGGTAGAAGATTCTGCAACAACGCCATCAACAACTGCTTGACCTTCAGCCATAACCATGTCGCCATTAACAAGAGTTACCGTGAATACACGGTCGATTACATCTTCAGAGTCCATGTTTGTTTGGATCTTCGTAAACTCTAACTTTTGGTCTTCAGAAAGATGAGCTCCAAGGGAACTCATGAATGAAGCGGTATGTACACGGTTATCATCTTGAGCCTCGCTATATGCCAAATCAGCCTCAGAGAGTCTCCAGATGAACATTGCAGCAAGGTCATCTTGGTTTCTAGCAAGTAGCATATTTCCTGTTGCAGGAATTCCAGACTGGAAGTTATCCGATACAGATGGGTGGTCTCCGGTTTCTAGTGCCTGGAATCCATAATCCCACCAAGAGACAAACGCAGGTCTGTCTGAATATGATTGGTCTTTATCTTGATTAGATAACCATTCATAGGCTTGATTCCATCCACGGTCATTGAATCCTGAACCAAATGAGCCCAGGTACCATCGAGACTCTTCATCGTATGTATCATCATCTAGTAGTGAGAATCCGAAATCATTCCATCGTAGAATGTCAGGTATTACATTGTAAATTGTATTGTCCATTTCAGCTTCATGATTTGAAGAAGATGGCATAGCAGCATCAATTCCATAGGTTGCATGTTGGCCGATGAGCATAATTAGAACCATTCCGATTGCGCTGAACTGAGGGGTTCGCCATAGTGCCTTTCGAGCATTCGAAATTCTTTCACCCGGCGTTCGTATTCCCATGCGCCTCCAAGAACGAGCCATGTTTCCAGCACCGCTAGCCTTCCAAAGAGTCACGATACCCCATGAACCCATTATTGCCATAGCCGGAGAGGCGTTGAACAGGAATCTTCCTGCAGACCAAGCCATGTAAGAGGCGACTATAACCCACATTCCAAGAATTAAACGCGATTGGTTCTTCTTTACGATTCCATCCCATAGTGCAAGTAATCCCATTACGATTGCAAGTATGAAAACAACTGGTCCGAATGATGCAAAGAGTTGCCCACGCTTAGGGGCGCTTGCTTCAGCAATGGTACCGAAAATCTTGTTCTTTGTGAAGTAACCAGATCCTGTAGTCAATACATTCCATGCATTTGAAATATCTAATATCTGTAATGCATAAATTATACCCCCAAAAGCAATACCTCCAGTTAATAGTGAACCGAAGACCAATAGCCACGGCTTGTCACGGAATCCAGTTGTAATCCATGCGATTGCAAGAGTAAAGCCACCAATAAATAATAGAGGTTGAAGTCCGGTTGAATTTAGAATCAAATCCAACTGTGGGTGACCATAGAATGGTAGAACCATAAGGAAGATTGTTCCAAGCATCAGAATATTCATTGTTGAAAGGATAGTACTATCTTTTCTCCTGAACATGTTCATTACTACTTGCACGAAGTATGCAAGGAAGATTATTGCTGGGCCGTAAACGAATCCTTTCCACCCCAGAGCCACAATACTGAAACAAACACCAGCGGCAATTGCATTTGCAGATGCCTTTCTTCGGTGCTTTAGAACATCCGCCATAGCACGAATGATTCCCGAAGGTGATGCATTTGTGTTACGTGTAAGACGCTCGTCTCCACCTGCTTTAACAGCCCTTAGGTAGAACATGAATGCAGCAGTCAAGAATAACAATACATACGAATCGTGGTCAGCCATAGCCCAAGTAGACTTCTGAACGTGTGTTGGCATGAAAGCAATAAGCCAAGCAGCGATTACTCCAGCTCCCTTTCCGAAATGGTCCTTGGCAATAGCCGCCATTGGGAAGATGATTAGAGCACCATATACTGCAGGTAGTGCAAGCATTGCATACCAAACCGCATCCCCGGAACCTAGTCCCAGATTTGCGAGAAGCATTCCACCCAAAGCAATTGACCAAGAGAACAATGGCGGACGAGGATTGATTCCCCCAACTGGGTAATTACGATCTGCATCCCAAATCAGGTGTGCATTCTCTGCAATCACATAGTCGACTACACGCTTCATGTACCAAGGGTCAGAACCTCCAGTAAGGTCCCATGATTCTAGACCCGATGAGTTCATTGAAGGTACGAAGTACCATTGTATCCTAATCGCTAATGCGACCATAAAAGCCATGAAAGTCATAATTCCGGCCCAGTGATTAGACCAAAATACACGAGCCTGACTCGGTTCGTGGAGTTCACGGTTCATCCAGCCACCATATGCCTCATGGGTTGAAAACCAATAGATTACAACACCAATGAAGAAGGTGATTCCGAACCAAATCCATACTGCCCAGGTTCCTTCGAGATTGCCACTAGACCAGTGTCCAGATTCATACAGTGATGAAACCATATACAAAATCCACATTGAACTGAGCATTAATGCACGTGTAAACCATCTCTCAGCACACATCCATGCACAACAAAGAGCAATAACACCAGTTAGTGCTGCTGGCCAGAATCCAATGTAACCGTGGTACCCTTCGACAGACCAAATTGCCAAGATATCTAAATCTCCAAGGCTGTTGAAGTAGGCCATTATTGCAACGTGAGTTGCTGCCCAAACCGCCAAAGCAATTTGTAGAGGCAGGGTTGCACGATTCCAGTTGCCATCGTGTGCCTTGATGTAACCAAACCATCCCTTATCGGTGGTTGGTGTCAGAAGGCCGCGCAATAATACTGCAGCAAGGAGACCGAGTATCACAAATACAGCAAGGGTGTTGAAGAAGACAAAGCCAATTGCCTCTTGCCATGCTGCAGTACGGATGTACTCTTGGCCTTCGAGTGTGTATAGTTTGGTCTGCGTATCTGCTTGGTTGAGCGCAGCAACGATTGCTGTCCACAAACCGATCGCACTGAAAATCAATACAGTATTCCATTCATGTCGTCCTTTGGAATCAAGTAAATGTCCTCCAAACATAACAATGAAGAATACCAATCCAAGGAAATTTGAATCGGTATACATCGAAACTCCTTCAGAAAGAGCAAGAGAAACAATCAGGGTGACGAGGGAAAGGGTCGCCGCTGAAATGTTTATGAGTTCGTTGTCTTTCATGACACGAGGTGCCATTCCAAGTGCTGCTGCAATCGCAATTACAGCAAACGGTTTCATCTCATTCATTTCCAGAACTAAACCAAAGTTTAGTCCATAATCAGCAAGGAGAGCCATCAAAATAGCGAGGGGGGCAATCAGCCACCCAAGCATTGCATTTGGCGCTCCAGATTTGTTGTCGTTTTCGCTCGACATATTCATTCCCTCTAGTTATCAAACTGCAGCCGTAAGGCTGTAGCGTTGCGGGCACCAAAGGCCCCCTTTTATGCGTTCCCTTA
>ERZ1046148.46-NODE-46-length-67366-cov-9.319487_pt1 | contig 67366 bp, 60 predicted proteins | sample MGYA00383090_ERZ1046148 | MGnify/ENA primary metagenome ERZ1046148 (study PRJEB29581, sample SAMEA5548360) | metagenome | biome: marine; feature: coastal; material: water | depth 25 m | study: Short-term variability in the microbial, nano- and picoplankton dynamics... | reverse complement strand
TTTGCCGTGATAAATTGGTTTATCAATTCATGTATGGAGAACCCATTCACTTTCGACCAGTGGCTTTGCTAGTTGGGCCAGGAAGAGGGAGTGTCCAAGCACGGTTTCTTTTCTTCTCCAAAACAAAAACATCCTCTTCATCAGAACCTTCTATAGATTCTGAAGGAGGAGATAATTCAAGGCCAAAATCTGAAAGTGTGGTTTGGTCTTGAGGCAACCCGACCTCGTTCTCCTCATCGAATATTTTAGCATCAACGGCATGCGCATAGGCCATCTCATCGAGTGCTTCAACAGCAATAAACATCGATTGAGGCAACCCCCCACTCAGCGGAACAACGTGGACAAATTCGTTTGGAAGACGTCCATCGAAATTTGAATAGTATGCCATACCATCATCCTGCATGACGAATTCAATCTTGTACCAACGGTCGTCCTTCTCAATTGGGCGCATCCGCATGTGAACCAATACTCCAACTTCTTCTGCATCATCCTTGAGATTCGCTTGTTCAATCATTGATTCAAACACAGGCCCTAGGAAAGCAAGTCCGTCATTTTTCAACTCCTTCGAATTACGACCATAGGTGTACAGAACTCTGTTTTGGTCGAAGTCTCGTCGGCATACAATCACAGTGGTATCGGAATCTTGTCGCATGGAGATAGAGATATCAGTCGACAGTTCTTAATCATAATTCTAAAAATTAATGTTGAGCAACGGATTCCTAATACAAGTCTTCATGAAGAGAATCTCTGGTCGCGTAACATGGAACAGGCAATACTTGGTGGCGGATGCTTTTGGTGTGTTGAAGGCGCTTACAAGAGAATGAAAGGAATTACTTCTGCCCTACCAGGATACGCTGGCGGCCAGCGACCAAATCCCACTTACGAAGAAGTCTGTAGCGGAAGAACAGGATATGCTGAGATCGTCATCATCGAATACGATTCCTCAATAATCTCATATTCTACGTTACTTGAAGTCTTCTTCACAGTACATGACCCAACACAATTAAATCGACAAGGAAACGACATTGGCACACAATACAGGAGTTGTATTATGCCATTGAATGAAGAGCAAGAGAATACAGCAAATGAAGCAATTCAATCCTTCCAAGATGCATTTACCAATCCAATTGTGACAACGATTGAACCTGCTCTGAATCTCGTAGTAGCAGAAGTATACCATCATGATTACTATGCAAGAAACCCAACTCAAGGCTATTGCCAGATGGTCGTTGGCCCAAAATTGAGCAAGGTTCGTAAAAAGTTGTCACACTTGTATGAAAATTGATACCGAGACATCTGCAACGCAGAGTTGAAAGAGTAAATTGCGCACCATTGGCCATGGTCAATGGAGTCTTTCAACCACCAACCCCGAATAACGAACCAGTCATGGGCTTTCTCCATGGTTCCACAGAACGTATCGAACTACAAGCAGAACTCGCGAAACAAATGGCAGAAGTCATTGAAATTCCTTGCATCATCAATGGAAAAGAAGTCTGGACTGGTAATATCGTCGAACAAGTCATGCCGCACAATCATGGACACGTTCTCGCAAAGGTACATCTCGCTGGAGAACAAGAAGTTCATGATGCGATCAACGCATCACTCCAAGCTCACAAAGCATGGTCGACTATGCCTTGGGAAGCGAGAGGCGCTATTTTCCTGAAGGCTGCTACAATGCTTGCTGGAGAGCGACGACAAGAAATCAACGCTTCGACAATGCTCAATCAATCCAAGACCTGTCATCAAGCAGAAATTGATTCCGCATGTGAATTGATTGACTTCTGGAGATTCAATGTCGATTATGCTCGTGCAATATACGAAGATCTGCAACCGCCGATTTCACCTGATGGTGTTTGGAACCAAAGTGAGATACGCCCACTGGAAGGTTTCGTATTCTCGATTACACCATTCAATTTCACCAGCATTGCTGGAAACCTACCATCATGCGCCGCCATTATGGGCAACACAGGTGTTTGGAAGCCAAGTAGAAACTCATACGTATCAAATTATAGAATTATGAAACTGATGATGGATGCCGGACTTCCCGCTGGCGTGATTAATTTCATTCCTGGAAAAGCCTCCGTTGTTGGGGACATTTGTATGTCACATCCTGACCTTGCTGGAATCCACTTCACTGGTTCAACAGGCGTCTTTAGAAAACTCTGGAGAGATATTGCAAACAATCTCGAAAATCTCCGAAGTTATCCTCGTATCGTTGGAGAAACTGGTGGTAAAGACTTCATTGTAGCACATCCAGAATGTGATGAAGAAGCGCTTATTGTAGCTCTATTGCGAGGTTCTTTCGAATTCCAAGGGCAGAAGTGTTCCGCTGCAAGTCGTGCCTACATACCAGCCTCAGTTTGGGGACGTATTGGAGCAAAGTATTGTGCTGAAGTTGGCAAAATTACCATGGGAGATGTCTCTGATTTCACGAATTATATTGGTGCAGTCATCGATAAGAAATCCTTCGACAATATTGCAGGCTACATCGATCGAGCAAAAGCCGACAGTGGGTGCAAAATCGTCACTGGTGGAAACTATGATGACTCTGTTGGATACTTTGTTGAACCAACAACAATTCTCTGTGAAGATCCAAAGTATGAATCAATGGCTCAGGAAATCTTTGGACCCGTTCTATCAATACACGTCTATGAAGACGGTGAGTATGAAAACATCTTGAGCATATGTGATTCAACTTCAGAGTATGCTTTGACAGGTTCTATCTTTGCAAAGCATCGTGAAGACATTGAGTTTGCAAAGGATGCACTTCGATTCAGTGCTGGGAATTTCTACATCAATGACAAACCTACCGGGGCTGTTGTGGGACAACAACCGTTTGGTGGAGCCCGTGGAAGCGGAACTAACGACAAGGCAGGAAGTCCACTCAACCTTTTGAGATGGGTTTCACCCCGATCGATTAAGGAAACATTTGCAGCTCCAAAGAGTTGGACTTACGGCTTCCTTGATTGAACAGGGGTGTTGTCATTTCAACTTACTTTTTCTCAGTTGGAGTTAAAGATATAATTTTCCGGTTAAAATCCGAATGTACAAAACTCGAAAGTTTTGATGCTGATGAATTGACAGAAATCGAATATAACGATGAATTTGACATTCTTTTGTTTGGAAAAGGCTGCAGTTCTGGCGTCAAAAAAGAACAAAACCACTTCTTTAGAGGTATGCTAGTTAATCATGAAACTTCAGAGATTGTTCTCGGCCAAGATGGTTTTTCCCTTTGGAATAAAAAAAACCCAACTCATGAATATAGAATGTTTGAAGGCGGATTTATATCGATAGAGTGGTTCAGAGATTGTATCAAAATACAGCATGATTGCTTTGGCCTTTACCCCATATTCACCTATAGTGATAACGAAATTTGCATCGTTTCAGATTCTCTCTTTCTAATTTCTAGAGCGATGAAGATGATTGGCAAAAAGGTCCTTCTAAACTCTGATGTCCACACCACTCGATCATGGACTTATGGGCTTGCTTGCAGCATAATGACAAAGGAAACAATTATTCAGAATGTCTCCTATATTCCGCCGTGTTCAAATTTAATAATAACTACTGAAAAAACAGACCTCATTTGTTCAGAAAATCAATTGGACGTGAAAAACGTATTCAGCACAGAAAATATGTCCTATATGGAGACTTTAATCCAGGCAAAAGAAGAAATGGTCGCTCTGACAACAACAGTTCATCAATACACAAATGCTGGGTATAAGTTAGGACTTTCAGGCGGTTTGGATTCAAGAATAATTTTGGCGTTACTGTTCAAACTCTCAAGCGGTCTGGAAAAGGTATACATTAATTCAAATATTCATCCATCTAGAAAAGAAGATTATACCATAGCCAGGTCATTAAGTGAGACATTTAATTTTAAGATTAATCAGGAAGTACCCTCAAACGGACAGAAACCAATACGGGTAAAGAATCCATATGGAAACTTTTTGTTGTTTAATTTGGGTATTTTTGACATGACATATCTTTACAGATCTTTTTGGGAGACCCCTTCTACAATTGAGATTGGCGGACACGGGGCTGAAATAGCAAAAGGAACATTCTCAAATGTCAAGTTAAGTCGTAAAATATCCATTTGGAGACCTGATAAGAAAATTGCTTTAGGGAAAGAGTTACGGAGATCCCTCAAACCCTTCGGCATTCGGTTGGGTGAGAAAAAATCGACCCAATGGCACCATTTATTGTATAAATCTGCAATTCAAAATGGAAGATATCTTGAGAGAACACAACTCTCCTTGCGCCCACTAATGAATCGGAAACTCTGTGCCTTGGGTTTGAATACAAAACACTCTGAACACTCCATTTTGAAAGATCTCTTGATTCTATTGTCACCTGAATTGGCATCACAACCTTTTGATGAATCAAGTAAGAATATCGATGAGATTCACATAAAGAAAATCCTTGATGAATCAGAAAAATATAATCACATTTCCAAAGAACAATACACTACATATGGAAAATCTGAACTTATGAAAAATGGAGGCATTAATTCATTTGATTCACTTACTCAACTACATACTCTCGATGCCACTGATAAGAAAAAAGCACTTCTGGATTTGATGGAGGATACCTGGCTTAAATTGACTGATAAAAAGGTAAAACGCATTTATTCAAAGGCTTACGAGATGGCTAAAGTTCGACTCAAAAATGAGGTATCTTACTTGCCTAGTGCTGGGAGCCCAGCATCAAAAATAATCGCTCTAGGAATCCTTTTTGAGTGAATGATGAGGCCAGCGACCTTTCGCTTCCAAGGCATTCTGAACCTTAGGAGTAAGTAATTCTCCACTTCGGTGACGAGCAGCAAGAGAGAGAAGGTACCAGCCGATTGACAATATTGGCGTAGCAACAAGTAACGTCAAGGAAAACCAAACAACGAGATTACCGTCAGTTACTCCCCATGCCCACCATCCTGTCAAAACGAGAGTGACGATGAGAAACAAACGAGATGCTTCACTGGGCGTTGACATTCCCCTGTGATCGATACGAGGCGCAAGGAGCCGATTCGCCCAATTCATGACAGAAACGACTCGCATGACTTTTTGAAGAACTGTTTTATTTCATCCGAATCCTTATTGGGAAGAGTCGAGAGGAACAAATCCGCAATGATGAGTGCTCTATGCTGACTGCTGTTTCCGTGAGGAGTGATGGGCGAACTGAGCGGGCTTTCAATCCCATTCTTCATGTAGTTCCTGCAACAAAGAATGACCATGCAGCCGTCAGGAGCCAATCTCGCTTCTTCTCAGGCACTCAATCAAGAGTCGAGATGGCACAGTGTATGGAGAATGCTTGGCATTGTCGTGCTTCTCTGGTTTCTCGCTCAATTTGTGGTGTTAATTGCAGCTGGGTTTATTGACGGAGATCTTGATGGTGATTTCGGACCGCTCGATGGAACATTAATCATAGCAGGTAGCATTTGTTCTACACCGATGGTTTTGCTTCTCCTTGCAATTCGACGTCCTAAACTCGAACACATTATTGTGGCTCAACCCGATGCCTATGGCACACAAGTTCACTCACTTCCGAACTCACGTATTTTGCAAACACCTATGCCGACCACAATGCGACAATACATTGTTCGTTCAAGACATCCGTTACGCGTACCAATTGCACGGCACCTGTGGATGCTCTTCCTTGGTGGTGTCTTGATTTCCTGTATTGCGTTCGCACCACTCCTTCTTGACTCCTCTAACGTGGGATTCTTGCTCCTCGCAGTTTGTGTCGCAGTTCCAGCTTGGCTGGTTGGATTCTCCACTCCTGTTTTCGCCTGGTGGTCCTTTTCAGCCTCTCGATTTCAACTCACTACGAATCGACAACAGGGGGAAGCGATGCTTATCGCAGGTATGCTTTCGACATTTCCTGCACTGATTATCAATTCCTTTGTAACGCCAGGAACGGTTCTTTTCTTAACTGGAGGTGATGTATCAGCAACAACTGTGGAATACATAACAGTCATTATTTCAGCACCTGTTGGAGAAGAGATATGCAAAGCCCTTGCTGTCTTGAGTTTGAGTAGCATGATCGACTCTAAACGCAGAGGATTCCAGGTTGGATTTACTGTCGGCCTTGGATTTGCTCTTCTCGAGAACTTGCAGTATATTTTGTTCAGTTTATTCGCAGGAGAATTTGTTGCGATATCCTATGGTCTTACTGCCATCGTCCGGGGCATTGGTTCGATTCCTGGCCACGCTATTTGGACTGCATGTAGCGGCTATGCCATCGGCCATATGCTTGAACAAAGAAAGTATGGAACAAAGGCATCTTCCAATCCGTGGGATTTAGTAAACCCCATGACAGGACAAACAACAACGATTTCAGCCAACCCATCCTCGTACCTCACTCACTCATTCCTTGTTCGTAAATCAGAACTAAAACTTCCAACATCCCTCCCAGTTATGCTTGGAATAGCCATGTTTGGACATGCTTTTTGGAACGGCAGTTCGGTCTTAGTATCTCATCTTGCTCTTAATTTACCACCTTTGCTCGGCTTTATTCTTGACATTACATGGATTGTAATCCTCATCACTCTGTTGTGGACTGTCGGACGGTTTGTCATATCCGCAGCAATGGAAGAAAGTTCAGCGTTCTAAATCCCTTCATTTAGAGATTAATCATACGCAAAGAACAAAACCATGATGCATAGCACTGTGTATAGGGCTCAATATGGATTTTACATCTGGTGGCTTTGTTTCTGGGAACATCGTCGTCACGTCTATTCTCATCATTGGATTGATTGCAGCCTCATCAAAAGCACGAATTCTAGACGCTAAAGGCATCATTGCTGCAGCATTACTTGGATTCTTAGTCGGTTGCCTGGGACATTGGACTTGGTTATTACTTCTCTTGGTGTTCCTCCTCAGCAGCCACATTGCCACAAAATGGCGCTTTGATGAAAAAGCTGCTTTAGGATTGAATGAGTCTTCAGATGGACATCGCGGATGGATCAACGTAGCGGCAAATGGCGGAATGCCTGCTTTGGTTGCCATTCTAGCATTCGCCCTCGATGACTGGGAGAATGGTTTGTGGATGTTTGGAGCATCCGTAGCAGTTGCAACATCTGACACATGGGCGAGTGAAATTGGAAGTCTTGACAATCGTGTTCGGATGATTACAACGATGAAGCCATGCAAGGCAGGTGTTAACGGAGGATTTTCTCCTAACGGTCAACTTGCTGCTGCATCTGGTGGATTACTTATCGGAATCTGCTCACTGATTGCAGCCATAATCATGTTCCACAATTCAGTTTCTGATACTGTAATGAACGCTGCAATGGTTGCAGGAATAGGGTTCCTTGGATGTCAAATTGATAGCGTGCTCGGCGCAGTTCTCGAAAACAGAGGTTTCCTGACAAAGGGATCTGTTAACGCAATTTCAATCATATCTGGCGTACTCATCATGTGGCTGTACCTTGGCCAGCCGATGTGAAATCATCCGCCGACTTCATGAACTGGCACACGCTCAGAGTGTCATGCGCCATCGCCGTTTCATTGCATTCGGCCTCCTGGCGCTCTTTGTCTCGAGTTTGGCCATAGGCGCTCAAGGTGCTCTTGAAAACGTTACTTACGAAGAGGGATACATCGAATGGGAAATGGATATTGAACAACGATTGTATGTTGAAGGTGAGAATGCTGAAACTTCAGTTCTTCAAAGAGCAAGACCAGATGCTACAGTTGGGTTTGCTGATGTGGACCCAAACGTTGGGCTCGTTCCGATTTTCTCACTAACATCGGAACCTATCGTCAACCCGATGAAAGGAACCATCAACATGTCGGCTTACTTTAGTGCATACCTTGTCCCCCAAGTTGGAGCAATTTCAGCAACTCAATGTAAACAAGCGGTTTCTTTCCCTCCAACTGTAGGCGATGATACAACAACATTGGTCATGTCAATCAGCATATCTGGGACGCAGGTCTATGAGGATTCAGTTCCTGAAATCCTTGACACAATCGCATCGAACGAACCTGTGAATTTTTCCGGGAAGATTGAGATGATGGAAATCGATTTGTCCCCTGGCGACACATTCTCAATTTCTCTTAGTGCTGAACATCTATGTGAAAATAGCCGCGCTCGCATACAATGGGGCGGATTTGAAACAAATGCTGGTGGAATTATCATGACTGGCAAGGTATATGAGCCAGAGGCAAGTATCCGAATCGATTCTTCCAAACGTGCTCATATTGAATTCCTCCCAACATTGCCATGGGGAGAAGATGATGTTCTCATTGATGGAAATGGAAAACGTGCAGTTTCATGGGTTCTTAGAGGCCCCCTCGACTCTGACGAGAAGACCAATAGAGACCGCGATGCTGTGATGGAGAATTCAATTGGTCGCATACGAATGGAGCGCAACATCGGAGAAAATAATACGGCATGGATTTGGACCGGAAAAGAACAGTTGTTTACTGGCTCATCGAATTTGGAAGTCTGTGTAAAAACAACAAGCGGAAATCCGAATCTCGATTGTCATGCATTTGGAATCATTCGATTCAATGTTGAAGCAGACAATGATGGGTTTGCAACGGCAGGAGTGTGGCTTACTCTTACCACAATCTTTTGTTTCTTCGGCTTAGTGTACAAAGGCTTCAATTCTGATCCACCCTTACCTCTTCCAATTATTGGTGCTCTTTTCGTGATGATGTTGCTTATGCTCCCTCTCGGATTTGCTCAAACTAATTTGAGCGATGAAGCCAACCTCGATGAAAACGCTCTGCTTTTAGATGCTGAATTGAAAGTTGATGGTGCAGAATTCATCACGCTTTCTGAACTCATGGGCGACTCTAACGCACTAGTTATTGGAGCGATTGCACCTGGTTCTGAATCTGCTCAAGATCAAGCAAATGAATTCGCTCTCCTGCTCTCTCAGAGAGATGATATCTCTGTGGTTCAAGTTGTCACAGGGGAGAGTTCTTTGTTAAGCGACGTGCTTTCATACAGATCTCAGTTAAATGGAACTTGGCCTGTTGTTTTGGATTACAACAACGAGTTAGTGAGTTCCTCGCCAACCGGAAACGCAGATTCGATATTAATCGTTGACAAAACCATGCATGTCACATGGAGCGAAACACCAACAGCTGGTTCCAAAGCAATGAATGATGCAATCGATGGAATCGGTTACGGAGGTCCAACAACTCTTGGAACATACTTTTCAATCTTCATCCCTGCAGGTCTATTCCTCGTATTTTTAGCACTGCCTCGACAGGGATGGACAAAGCCTGAGGAGCCTCTTCCTCCGGGTGCATTGTGGGCTAGTATCGTAGTGGCCGGAGGATGTGGTGTCTTGATGGTGCATCTTCCTGCCCTTCTGGCAAGTTTGTTGCCAATAGGAGCATACCTCGCACATATGGTTCATGTTGTAATGTACCTTTGGTTTGTTAAAATGTGTATCGTCACTTACCGAACTGGTACGCCAATAGAAGCAAAGTTACTAGGATCCATGCTCCATGGTTTAACAAACAAATCGTTCCAAGAATGGCGTCCGAGAGAAGACATGCAAAGAGACGTTTTCATTGGAGTATTCATTGGTTGGTTCTCATGGCTTGCTGACCCAGCACTAATTGCACAAGGAGTAGGCGCTACAGCATTGAACGGAGGGTTTTCAATTCTCTTTGCGATTCTGATTCTCATAGGGCACATCCTTGTTTCAGGGCTTACGGTTTTAATTTTGAGAGTTGTAGCCTCTTGGGGTGGATCGATTTCAAATCTCTTTGGTAAGTTCGGAGCAGACTCATTTGCACGGTTCATGGGATTCGTTTTGATACCCCTCAGCATATGGGTAACAGTTAACTCAATCTTGGCCTTGTTTTCGATTGGCGTATTGTAGAGAAGCATTAATGTTGGTTGAAGTAGAATCCTTCACCTATGCATCCAATACAAAGAACATGGTCACGAACTCGAATCAATCTCATGCAGAGATGCCCCCGGGCTTTTGTTCTACGCTACGGAATTGCTGCTTATGCGACGAAACATCCTACAGGACAAATGTTGAGAGAATATTTCTCAATTCAAACACCTTGGATACTCATGCAAATGAGTATTCGAGAAACTATTCGTGATTATGTGGAAGATTACCAAATAGGAATGAAATGGTCAAAAGGCTTGATTCAACTAAAATTCAGCCAGGTTTTTCGACACCTCATCCAAGAGAGAAATTCAATAATATCAAATCTCACCGAATGGAAGGAGCAAAAATCAATGTTTCACAGAGTGAAGCCCGAAAAGCATCTTGAAGAAATCGGAGCTAAACGATGCATTAAGTTGATTCAGGATGATTCCTTTATTCATCTCCTTGATACAAGGATTCTCAGAACAATATCACCTTTGAAATCTAAAATTGTTGATGGAATAAAGGTCTACAATTCAACAGATTTTCGTACAGAAAAAGATGGAAATTCAATGTTAATTCGAATCAACCTCTTCGGATTTTCTTCAATGAATCAAATCAATCAAAAGGCCGCTCTATTTTCATTAGGAACAAAGAATATGACCATTGTACAATATTCTTGGAAGAATGGAAAATGGTTCATACATAAAACAAATGTAAGCAAAAAGGAAAAGAAATCGGTCCATCAACTGATTCGTCTTGATTCAAAAGAAATGGAGAGGATTCTCAAACTTGTTGGAACAAAAAACAATCTTGATCAAGTCCCATTTGCAGATTCTTCCCGCACATGTATGCATTGCAGCGTTCGCTTTTTTTGCCCAGCCAAGGATCGACTTGAAGAAGCCAAAGGGGAACAAATGGCCCTCATGTGCTGAATTTCAAAGGACAATACATTTATTAACTCTGAAAACAAGCATATTATGCACGAATTGTGTATGTGAATCCTATGTACCGATAATCGACCAAGTTTGCCTGAAGCAGTCTACGCTTTGGCGGGAACGCAAGACGTTTCTGAGCAGGTAAATTGGAAGGTTGATTATGAGTAATAACAAGATAAACAAAGGAAGGAAAAAACGTACGGGAAGACGTAATAGTCAAATGAACTATGACGGTACTAAGGGAACACAGGTTAAGACACAAACCCGAAGTAACAAAACAAACAGAGCATGCTGTAAGGATTCATTCTGCAAAGATATGAAGAATCTGAGCATGCTTGGCGAACTAGAACGATACTGGATCGGACGAAATCTCCAAGTCATCCACGGTTCAATCATCAAACGATTGCCAGAAAGGTTCGTCAATAAGCATGCTAAACACATGGCTCATTTTGTGACGTTCATCGAGAACCATCTCGGAAGATAATCCTCTTTTGTTAACAAAGGCCACCGATGGCCTTGGACATCGGAACCAGTTGAGCGTAAGCTTTACTCCAGATTCTCAAGGCGAGAGTCTAAGGGCTGACTCCCCAGAGTCGGAGCATGGACAATGGGGTTCAACGACAGTATGCTGCGAGTTCGATTTGCTTTGGCTGCGGACCTGCAAACGAACATGGATTGCAAATTAACTCATACAGAACCGAATTAGGTTTAGAAATGAAATTTACTCCATCAGAAGAGCATCAGGCCTTTCCAGGCATGGTGAACGGTGGGATTATTGGAACACTAATGGATTGCCATGGGAATTGGGCTGCAGCGATTGCTTTGATGGATGATCAGAATCTCGACGAGCCCCCGTGTACAGTCACTGCTTCCTATTCAATTTCATTAAGGCGACCAACCCCGATGGATTGTGAGCTCATTATCATTGCATATGCTGAAGAGATAAGTGAAGATCGTGTGAACATACGCATGGAATTGAAAGCGGGTGAGAAAATCTGTGCCACCGGCAAAGGACTTTTTGTTGCCGTAAAAGAAGGACATCCAGCATACCATCGTTGGAGTTGAGGCACGACTATGGCGAAACCATCCTCCGTCCAGACATCCTCTCTTGAGGAACTTCGCATAGAAGTTCTTCGAACAATGACTGGGATGGGACTTTGGGAAGAAGGTGGGTTAAGTAATCTGCATCAAGTTCAACTCGGCGTCTTACGTCGAAATGCAACACAACGTCATGGTGTGACTCGTTTCAAGCGTGGTATGAATTCAAAAACGCTCCATTTTGAAGATGTTGAAACTGTTGATTTACACCCTTACTTACTGACTGATGAATGGTCTAATTATGCCAGATTTGTACTGTATCACGAATTCCTTCATGTCCTTGGCATGAGATTTCATAATGCTGCTTTTCGTAAAATTGAATCCCTATGGCCACACGAAGGCGGAGATCAAGGTAAACCGTTTACACAATATCTTCGACAACGTTCTGCAATATGGCTTTGGACATGCACATCCTGCGAACACCAATATCCTCGTAAGAAGCGCAGTAAGGGGAGATACAAGTGCCGTACATGTTCAACCGTCCTGGTTGATATTGAAAACGTAGGCGAAACAATCTAAACAATTTATTGAATAGCAGACCATGAGTGAGAAACTATGGGGTCGAGGATACGGGGCTTCATCATCGCTCTATTATTCCTCTCAATTATTCCCCCGGTGCAAGCATCACTTACAGATAATCCAAATGGAGGAAGGTTGTTTTTCTCTTGTGTTTCTGATGATGAATGTCTACTCACACCCGTTGCAACGGGTGAAGAAACAATTACAGGAAGTGTTCAGGCGAATCCCGTTTCAACTGAAACGGTGGCTTTGGAATTTGATATGTTTCCGGAACAGACTGAATTAGCACTCTTGCCGGACACAATCAATGAACTTGTGATCGATCTACGGGTCCAGGGTGATGTGTTGGGACTCTATCGCCCAGAGATGGATGTCCGAGTCATAATCGGTTCGAGCGTGACAAATTTGGAATCGGATGCAACGACAACTCCTAGCAACAATGCCGAACCATATCGGTGGACAGACGAACCACTCAATCTCGAACAAGGCCGCCTCTTGTGGCCTGAGGAGCCAGTTCGTATTCGAGTCACATTCACTCTAGATCGTCCATCCTCTTGGGAATTCCATCTCAGAGAAGCATCATACATCGATCTCGACATCTCATGGTCAGATAATGTCGCTGCGAAAGATATTGATGAACCAACAAGTGCTTTGCAACCAAAAGCGACATCCCTTGATGACGTGCACAGAGGTGCGTTAGTAGGAATTGAGGATGATTGTTGGTCATTCAATGTTCAAGAGCACGAGATTCTACGTATCTTGATTCAATGGGAAGATGTACCTTTAGAATTACAACAAAGCAATGGAGTTCATCGATTACGAACAAGTAATGGGCTTCAAGTAGCAACGCCAGAAGTCATTACGAAATCAGAAGATGATGCAATATTGACAACTTACAGATGGAGAGCGCTTGATTCCGGAGATTACGTTTTTTGTCTTAAAGGACAAACAGACCGTTACCAACCCTATGTCTGGAGTGGTTTGTATGCTGTTGAAAGTTCTGGGCCAACAGACGCTTCAGAATTTAATGGTAAAGTCGTATACGAAGCCAATTATTTCAATTTCGCTACAGGGATTGAAACAGACTTAGACCCACACAGCGGAATCATATTGCTCCCTTCAATAATCGCCCTCATCTTTTTCGCCATGGACATCAGGCGCAAATCAACATCCAATATGACTCGATATGGAGTCTTCCTTCCAATATGCTTCATGCTTTTGATGAGTGGAGTATTCAGCCCCCTCTGGGCAATGGCTGATGAAGTTCAAGATACTGAAGAATGGACATTTGATCAACTCCTTGAGGAACGAATACAGCAATTATGGGATGTTTCAAGTCCTGCCACTCCGCAAGCTACGATGATTGAACACGTCGGTGCCACATGGGGAATACGAGATGGTGAACGACTCCAGTTGTGGCTCGAAGTTGAAGAAGCATACCAACGAGAGGACGGTAAATGGCAACTCATCGTTGCAGATTTTGATGAAATCCGTCTTGATCGGTTAATTTTCAATCAAATATATGAATCAAGACAAGGAACAATGGTTGACGGACTCAATGAGCATATTGTTCAATTTTCGATTATTGCAACACGTGCGCTCTTACTCGATATTATGATCCTCGAGGCGTTATTAGTTGTGGATGAAGAACCGACTTCTTCGATACACCATATTGATACTCTAATGGTCGATACTCCCTCGTATGGTTCCGCTACGTCTCCAACATGGGCAACTCGACCTGTCGAGATTGATGATTCAGCATGGAAACGTCTTCAGCAATCAATATTCCCTGATCGTATCACTGTTTCTTTGTGTGATTGCGCTCTTGATTTGTTGGATTTACAAGTATCATACTCGACTCAGTTTAATGAAAACGATTCTCCTGATTTTACTGCACTACGACAAGCCAGCGGGATTATTCCTTATTCTACAATTGTAACAATTACATGCATTCTACTGGGCGCAGTAATTATTCAACGAGAGGCAAAAAGAAGAAACGCTGCTAAGAAATTAGCAGAAACCTTTGTTGGAAAGGCTTCCATTTGGACTTCATTCATCACTGGTTGAATTCTTGGCTTTAACTGATATTGATTTTGCATCTTCATCGCTTATTCCGAGTGCTGCTTGGAATTTCTTCAAATCTTCAAGTTCATCTTCGGTAATAATTCCATCTGACCAAGCTTCTTCGTAAGCCTTAATCAAAAAATCCTTGTAAGCATCTGGGTTTAGAAGTACATCACGAATTAAACCATGGTCAACATTGTTTGCAGGTGCATCAGAAGTAAGTTCCATCATCGCAGTTGAGCGGCGCATTTCCTTCACAGCCATGTCCTTCAAGCCGTGACCAGCCCATACAGCACCTGCTGCAATGACCGAAGCAGCAAACCAGCGCATCATATCTGGATCAACGAGTTCACCTGGTTCAACCAGATGAAACAGGCCTAATACTGCCATAGCAGCACCACACATGACTTCAAACCAATCGTTCAAATCTGGCTCATCAGAAAATACAGATAGTCGTTGCTCGATTAACAACTCAGTGTTGTCGTCCATGAACCTCGTAGAAAGCGAAAGGACTTATGCGTGTCGGCATATAAGTTGAAGCGCATTCCTTTTCACCCGTTGACGTAACCTAAGGACATGGGCGAGGAGGAAAGAGCGATTACGAACCTTGCTCTTCCGGAGAATGTACTCACCTTTTTCAGAACGAAATGGGATATTGAACAACTTCACCCCCCACAATATGAAGCGATGGAAGCAGTATTTTCTCAATCAAACATATTACTTGCAATCCCTACTGCATCAGGTAAGTCGCTTGTTGCTTACATAGCCATTCTTAACCAATTGCTCATCCATAACCCTGGTTCAAGAGCAGTCTACATTGTTCCTCTAAAGGCCTTAGCGAGTGAAAAATTTGAGGAACTCAAAGAGATTGGTGCAGACATTGGTCTGAACATTGGGCTCGGGGTTGGCGACGCTACTGCGGAGGCCAAGAATATCGAGGATTGTGACATCCTCATTTGTACCTCTGAAAAATTAGATTCGCTTATGCGTACTAAATCTGAACTCATGAGTAATGTTTCAGTCGTTGTTGCCGACGAATTCCATCTGCTCCATGATGCTACAAGAGGTCCAACCCTTGAGATCAATCTGACTCGGTTGAGGACGCTTCGGCCAAACGCTCAATTGATTGCCTTATCAGCGACTGTTGGGAATTGCGAAATCCTTGCCACTTGGCTTGATGCGACGCTCATTAAGTCCGATTGGAGACCGGTTGACCTCGAGTATTCAACATTACATGATCGCCATCTTGAACCACGAAAAGTTCAGTCATCATCACTGGATAATACTGTACAACCGCTCTCACCGCCAAGGCATCTCGATGGACCATTGAGCCACCCTTCATGGATCGTTGTCAATGATAGCATTGACCAAGGAGGCCAGGTATTGGTTTTCGTAGGAACCAGAAGAAGTGCCCAGTCTGAGGCAAAGAAACTTTCTGCACGTGTCAAAAAGCGATTCACGAAAGAACAGCCTGAACGGTTGATCGAACTCGAACAAATCGCTGATTCACTCGAAGGAAGAACGCAGACGAGTATGGGGGAGACGCTGGCTCAGTGCGTGCGAGGAGGTGTAGCCTTCCATCATGCAGGATTGACACATCGACAACGTCAGGTGATTGAAGGAGCGTTCAAAAGAGGATTGCTTTTGGCACTTTGCGCTACTCCAACACTCGCTGCGGGTGTGAATTTACCTGCAAGAAGAGTATTGGTTCGAGATATCAAACGATGGGACGATGGAATGAGTCGTCCTCTACCCGTCATGGAAATTCATCAAATGCTTGGAAGAGCAGGTCGTCCACGTTATGATGACATAGGTGAAGCATGGATTCTTTGCAAAGGCACAGATGGTTGGCAGGTTGCTGATGAGGTCAGTGAACGATATTTCTTTGGCCCTGTCGAGGATATTTCATCAAAACTAGCTGCTGAGCCGGCAATGCGAATGCATCTGCTTTCCTCAGTAGCCACAGGAGGTTTACTTCACCGGCATTCAATTGGTGCTTTCTTTGGTGCGACATTCCTTGGCACAACCATGGCTTCCACACAATTGCAGGAACGCCTCGATACAATGTTGGATTGGCTTGTTGAGGAACGATTCCTTCGCCGCATAGGTGTCGATGAACAATATCAAGATCGTATCGCAAACTCTGCAATAGATGAAGAAGAAACTTGGGGAGATGATGTCCCCGTTTGGGTTACTGTTGCCCAAGATGCAGGTGGCGTAAGCATTACTTCGCCTCAAGAGGAACAACCGAGATCTTCAACATCCCATTCCAAACCTTCTCTTGGTTTTGTATCAGCCTCTTCGATGAAACAGACCGGAGGATGGAGCCAACAACAAGGTGAACCTCCTGCAATGCGTTACGAAGCAACAGCGATGGGAGAAAGGATTGCGCAGCTGTATCTCGATCCTCTTTCAGCATCGATTATGAGAACTGGAATGAGAAGAGCAGTCCGAAGAATTGTACGGGGCGATGCTCCAGTTACCCAATTTGGTTTGACTCACCTTGCTTGCAGCACACCTGATTTCGCATCGCTGTGGGCTAAGACCGCTGATTTGACCCTCGGGTCTGACCTTCAACTCAAGGCCGCGGCGGTCGAAGATGAACTCCTCCACGACATGTCCTACGAGGAACGGCACCTTGGCCTTGTCAAATCGGCTTGGTGCATCGAACATTGGTTCGAAGAAGAAACAATGCGAGAGATCGAAAAGCAACTTGGTGTATCGCCTGGAGATGTTCATCATCGTGTTGATTTGATGGAGTGGCTTCTCTATGGAGCACGTGAAATCCTACTCACAGATGATGTGTTTGCTGACGAGCACATGCCAGTATTGGCACAACTATCGAAGGATCTAGATTTACTTCGTCAGCGAGTTCGGCATGGATGTAAAGAGGACCTTTTGCAACTGGTAAAGATACGACACGTTGGCCGTGCGAGAGCGCGTTCACTCGCTGGATTTGGCATTCGAACTCCCAAAGGAGTCATGCAAATGACACGGGCTGACAAGCAAAAAATCGCTTCATGGCGAGGTTGGGGGCCAACTCTTGTCGAGAATATCATCAAAGAAGTGAAGAATGTGTTATCCAAGGAAGAAAAAGTCATTCCGCCTCGTCAACGAACTGATGATATGCCTCTCCAAGGCGAAGGTCAATCGGATAATTGATGTGCTAACAGGACACGCCATGCGTTTATGTGGAGTACCTTTCCTTGTTGGGCTTGGAATTCAGACAACCCAATTGATCTCAAACAATTTGTCCATTCATTCCAAGAATCACAACCATCAGAACGATGGGTCTTTTGTGGAAATGAAGTCGCTCAAACACCACGTCAATTGTGGACTGCAGCAGTCGTTAGTTCCCGTAATATCGAGCGTTCAACAGCACAGGCTCGTACACTCGACGCAGAGTTTCTAAGAGTCTTAGCAGGAACGCATAATGTTTCTGAGGCCTTTAGGCGAGCAGGCCTTGCGCAAGGAGCGAAATCAGGCTGGTTACTCCATATTCCAAACATTGACGAGCCTCATGACGATGACGAAGTGAGTTCATCTGCTCAGTCTTTACTCACAAAACTCGGATTGACGTCTACAGAAGACTCTCTCCGAATCAACCAAAATGGTGCGGAAAAACTTGGTGTAGCTCTCGACGGTGAGGCTGAAGCCATTCGAATTGAGGCCGCCCTCATTGGTCATATTCTACTGGCTGACGTCAACTCATCACAATAGAAATATTGATTTTCCCCGACTCTTGAAAACAAAGAGTTCAAACACCTCCGCACAAGAGAAGACCCATGGTCATCCAATCCGAAGGAGCGTCACCAACCTCCTACTCCACCAGATACCTCGATCGTACAAAGATGAACAATGCTCTTAGCAGTGCTTTGTCATTTGGAGCGAGTTATGCTGAGATCCGTTTGATGGCTGAAACAACCTCGTCCGTCCGATTGAAGGATGGACAACTCGAACATGCAATCCCTGGTCAAGAGATAGGAGCAACGCTTCGAATCCTAGCCGATGGCGCATGGGGCGTCCACTCCACGACAGATGTTAGCAACATTCCAAGCGAAATTGAATCCACGGTTCGTCTCGCTAAAGCAGTCGCTGCACGCAGACCAAGCAGTTCAAATCCAATTCAACTTGCTGAGATTCCAATCCATCAAGATGAAATTCATTGGAAATCCAAGAAAGACGTGCGAAACACCGACCTTGACACGAAGTTGTCAATGCTCGATAATATCCACCAATCTGCAAATGATGATGATCGCATCATATCCGTGTCTTGTGGATGGTCTGATGAGCACCTCCATACGGAACTTCTGACATCTGAAGGCATGGATAGAACTTGGTCATTCCAACGTTCAATGGTAAATGGCATGGTCACAGCCAGAGATGGAGGAGATCCTGTTTCCTATAGAATGAGGCATGGCGGAGAAGGCGGTCTCGAACTTATTGAATCATGCGATCTTGAAACTCTTGGAGGTGACGCTCGAATCGCAGCATTACGACTCCTCAAAGCAGAGCGTTCACCGAGTGGTAAATTACCACTTATTGCTGACCGTGACCTTACTGGAGTTTACATTCATGAAGCACTTGGGCATCCTTGCGAAGCAGATCTTGTCGCGGCAGGTGATTCGTGTCTTGATGGAAAACTTGGCCAAAAAATTGGCAATGACATCGTCACGGTTGTTGATGATCCAACCCTACGAGGAGGCTATGGGGCATATCCTATCGATGATGAAGGCCTCGATACGAGGGAGAAAACACTCATCAAGAACGGTGTATTAACCGATTACCTGAATCACAGAGAAACCGCACATCACTTTGGATTGGAACCCAATGCTGGTGCTCGAGCTCAGGACGGGCTCCATCATCCTCTTGTTCGAATGTCGAATACGATGATCATGGGAGGAAATTTCAACGGTATCGATGAACTGATGGAAGACATCGAATATGGCGTCTATGCATGTGGTTCCCGTGGAGGACAAGTTGACACTGGCCGTGGCTCATTCCAATTCGCCGCACAAGAAGCGTACTTAATCGAGAATGGCGAGATTACAACTCCTCTTCGCGACGTCAGTGTAAGCGGTTTAACACTACAGATTTTGAATGATGTCGATGGATTAACCAAAGACGCCAAACTTGCGAGCCCTGGATTCTGTGGAAAAGGACAAACAGTCCCCGTAGGTGACGGTGGACCTATCATGCGAATTCGAGAAGCATTGGTGGGATGAGAATGATACCAGAAGATGCAATCGAACGACTTCTTGATGGATGCAAGGAGATTTCAAAAGAATGCGAACTTCAACACATTTCGGAATGGGAAATTGTCGGCTCACAAGGTTATGGACGTTCATTGGACATTGAAGCCGGAAGAATATCTCTCGCCTCTGGTGGCGGAGAAGGTGGATTTGGCGTACGAATCCTCGAAAATGGCCGATACGGTTACGCTCACTTGGTCGATGTCTCAGGAGCAAAACATGCAGTTTCTCAAGCATTGTCGATCGTAAAAGCTAGCCCAAGTATTCCAGGTTTCTCCTTACCATCTTCCCAAAAAACAAGCCCTGTAGACGGAATGCTTGATGATGCAATCCTGAAATTATCGCCAGATGATCTTCTTACTCAAGGTGACGACATCATCTCCGAGGTTGCATCGCTCGATGAAAGAGCGGTTGTTATCGGAGGAGGCATTGGAATCGGTGCAGAAGCAAGCGTCATGTTGTCGAGCCAAGGCATTGAAGCATCTGGAATATCAACATCCCATGGGCTTGGAGTTCAAGTTTCCATTGATGTCGATGATCAAATGACGAGTTCCTGGGAGAGTTCTTCTTCACGAAAACTCATGAAAGGAATCCCTAGTTGTGTCTCAACCGCAGTTGAATGGGCTCAAAAAACAAGAGACCCTATTGAAATCCAATCCGATGCAATCGACACACCAGTCGTGATGACCTCACAAGGAATCAGTTCTTTGTTTTCGAACATTATTCGACCATCTATTCTAGGCGAGAGAATGGTTCGAGGTGAATCGTATTGGTCTGGGAAATTAAACGAAGTTGTTCTCGACAATCATCTAACAATGATGGATGACCGACGAATGGAAGGAGGATTCGGTTCGGGTTCACGAGATGGAGAAGGGGTGCCAACATCTTGTCACACAATCATCGAAAACGGAACGCTTCGTAAGATGCTGTGGTCATCAAGAGATGCTGCAAAGAATGTTTCAGAAGAAAGAATCGATTCTGCGACATCAACAGGTTCCGCATCACGAGGAAGTCACATGTCACCTCCAGTAACGGGCTGCGGCGATGTGCATTTACTCTCATCAATGGCACCAATGTCTCTTGATGAAATGATTGAAACCATGGGCACAGGTTTTGTCGTCCACAGCGTAATGGGAGCGCACACGGCGAACCCAACCAGCGGTGACTTCTCGGTTACATCAAGTACTGTCCTACGAATTGAAGATGGAGAAATATTGGGCCCGATTAAGCAGGCCGGCGTCTCTGGAAATCTCTTCAAAGCCCTATCAAAAGATGTCAGTCTCGGCACGAGCTCAACACGGAACGGTGTTTCAAGCACTGGAACAAATCATCTATCAGACATCCTCTTCGCACAAGGAATGCGCATTAATCCCGCCTGAATTGTGGAGGGCATTGTTTATCACCCCTCGTCAGTCTTGTTCAGTTCCATGGAGGTCATGGGAGTGTCAAGTCTAAACCAATCCGCACGAAAGCCCGCAGCCTGTTCTCCGCACAGGCCCAATCAACAATTCGCCTGGCGGAGGTGGAATATTTGAGCGGAGACGACCGATATGCAGGCCATATTGCAGCAGTTTTGCAAGAATGTCCTGACGCAGATCAAGATGAAATTCGTTCAGCCTTTGTAAAATACGAAGAAGAATTCTTCATCCCCCCTCAAGATGCCATTCGATCTATCGTACGACGATTTCGAAGTGAAAGCGACGCACCAGCTTCTCAAGGAGGAGCAAGTGGTCAAACGAAGAGACCAACGAAGAAGGTAAGTGCTCTATCTGAACTGAAAGCAGATGATAGAGACATCGAAATCGAAGTTGAAATTGTCTCACATAATGTTCGCGAACAAATGATCAGAGGGGAATCAAAATCAATCTCATTCGGTCTTCTGGAAGACGACCCATGGCAAGAAGGCTCTGGGGAAAGAACACGTTGGGAATACAAAGACTGGGGTAATAATGCAAACATCACACCTGGTTCAGTCGTTCGAATTGAAGGGGCTTCTGTCAATGAATATCAAGGACGCATGTCGATCAATATCAATCAGTCATCTCGAATCGCAGTATTGCGTGAAGGAACCCGACCTGTTGTAGCACCTGGAGAACCAATCGGAATTGATTCCCTACCTGGCGATGGATATGTTTGCATCGTCGGGCGAGTGATGTCAGTCCGGCCTGACCAAATTCACAAGAGGGATGGAAGCGGTAGTATCGATGTTGTAAGAGGTCGATTAGCCGATGAATCTGGCGCAATAGGTTTCCTCTCTTGGGAACCCTTTGAATTTGAAGTCGGCTCATTACTCAAGGTTGATGGTGCACAAGTCAAGACCTTCAGAGATACTCCAGAACTCAATTTTGGAAGAACAACGAAGATTGAACCATATCATGATGCTTCTTTCGCCGATACGGATGCTTTGAAAGAAGGGCTCGTTGCAACTGTGAGTACACTTCGTGATGGTTCTAAGGATGTCGAAATCATTGTCAGCATCACGGAATGGGCAAAGCGTACATTCACCAAAGATGGAGAAGAACGCTACCTTTGGTCTGGCCAAATTGCAGACCCAACCGGCCAATGTCGCATGAGTGCATGGACTGATTTGCCAATAGATGAAACCAAATTACCGATTACTGTACGCATTACAGATGCACGTGTTCGGGCTTGGCAAGGCATACCTGACATCACCGTAGACAGAGCAGACCAAATAACAATACTCGAAGAAACGCCATGGGACGGTAATCTTGACCTCACTAACCTGAAGGTTGACGTTGGACTCAACGATCTTGTCAGTGGGCCAAGCAGAGTTGGTATTTCCACCTCTGGAACCATTGTTTCAATTCGTGAAGACTCTGGAACCATCATGCGATGTCCTGAATGCAGAAGAGTACTACGAGAAGGACAATGCAATGACCACGGAACTGTTGAGGGAAATGAAGATGTTCGCCTTCGTCTTGTTCTCGATGACGAAGGTGCAACCTGCGCACTACTTGTCTCAAAGGAAGCTGCTCTTTCTCTACTTGAAACTGACCATGCTTCGATGGTTGACGAAATACAAGCGAATGGTTCAATGATGTATGTTCAATCGATCAGAAATCGTCTGCTCGGATGCCGAGTAGAAGCATCTGGCCGAGTAATTAATGATGGGCAAGGCTCGATGATATTGTGCAATGATGCAACAATCCTCAAACCCGAATCAGCCCTTAGGGCGACCGAACTTAGAGCACAATGGGGGTTGGAATGATGATGGGGTCACAGCAAATAAAGCGCCAACCTGCATGGTTTATGCTCGCCTCAGAGTTTGGAGAATCAACTCTCAATGAGAAAGGCAGTGGAGAATTCGATCCAACCTTCGTCATAACAAAATTAGGTGCAAAGGTCAATCGCCTTATTGTTTCAGGTTTAGTCGAGAGACTGGAATTAAGAGAAACCAGTAACGGATCACAGATGTACAATGGACAAATCCGTGACCCATCAGGCCTTCACTACTTTTCTGTCGGCGAATATGCATCGGAGTCGATGAGAGAATTTGTTATTCAACTCCTTGAGAAGATCGATGCTGGAGAGCCTGTGCTCCTCACAATGACTGCAAAAGCACGATGGTACCAAACTGACGAAGGAGCAGTATACACTTCTCTACGACCTGAAGAAGCGAGTATTATCGACAGAGAGCGCTACGCCTCATGGCTTGTTAGCGCCTCAGATGCAACCCTCAATCGCCTGAGTGAGCATAAACGTACATTAGATTGTGAGCCAACTGCTGAAGGAATGAAGGAAGCCGGTATTGCCGAGGAGATGATTCCAGGTCTGCTTGCTGCCCAAACTCACTATGGGCAGATTGATACTGAAACATATCGATTAAATGTCATGCAGGCACTGGATATTGCTGAAGGAAAACTTGAGGCTGCAACAACACCCCCACCTACGCTAAGTCTTAATGAAACCGAGGAAGTCACTGCAAAAGCAGATGATGATCTGAGAGAAGTTGTTCTTGAGTGTATTCAAGCAATGGATAATGGAGAAGGTGTTGATTTCGAATCCCTTGTTCGTAATCTAGCGGCTCGTGGTTTCTCGAGAGACAAAAGCGAATCCGAGCTTGATGCTATGAGCGATGAAGGCATTTTACACGAACCAAGATTTGGTTGGTTCAAGATTGTTTCTTGAAGGAATTACTCCAACACATTCAAATCTCGCCTTCACCCTCACATCAAATGGGGTCATTATGGCAGGCATGGATTTTTTCATTCGACCGGCAACTGGAACAGGCGCATCAGATTGGGTTCGAATACCGAACGCAGACATTGATGTTCGATTAACACGAAGGATGACCCGTACAATTATTCGTGGAGGAGAAGGCGATAATCTCCATGATGAAGGTTCTGAATCGACTGTCTATAATGTCCGAGGAATTCTTTCACTAGAAGATTACAAAAGTATCCTTGAAATGTTCCGCTCAGGACAGCCATTCATCCACGATCCGTTTGAAGAGAGAGACGTGAAAGTCATTTTTGCAGCCCTTGAGTATGAAGGGTCAACTGAGAAATTCCATTTTGAACTCATTGAAGACGTCATTTGAAGGTGAAGGTATGCGTAAACTGGACGAAAAGCGAGAAGTTCTCTATGTCATTCGTGCCATGGACGTCCTCATGTCTTCAGGTATTGGTCTAGAAGCAACAATTCACAGCATTTCCCAAGGTGGATATGGAATTATCTCAGAGGACTTCAAAGAAATGATGGACAAGGTTAGAAGTGGTGGCCGAACACTCGAAAAAGAACTCAAGAGTATGATGAAGAAAGCAGAGACTGAAGGATATCGTCGTCTGCTCAATATTATGCACATGAACGTCACCCAGAATACAGACATCATTGACACCCTGAAAAAACAAGGGAGTCGAATGGAAGAAGAACGTACGGAAGATGTCAAGAAATACATTGAAGATTTAAGCGGCGTTCCAGAATCACTGCTTTCAATTGGCATGATTGGACCGATCATCTTAGCCGTATTCGGCCTCTTTCCACAACTTGTTGGAGACATGGGTAGTTTCTTTGGTATGCCAGAGCAATCAACAATCAATATGATAGTTAATGCGGGGTTAATGCTTACGATTCTTGCAATGGTTATGATCGGTCTGAAAACCCACACAAAGGATCCAGGGTTGTGATACCATGCTCTTTCGCTTACTGGAATCGTTCAATAATCAACCGATGATGCTGTTCCTAGGTGTTGTTGGATTTGCAATGCTTGGAGGAGGAATCCCTCCAATTCGAGAACGTATTCGAAGAAGAAAAATTGAGAACGCCTTGCCGAGTTTCCTCGAAGCCTTGTCCGATACAGTCGGCGCAGGCCTCGGTATCCAAGAAGCAATGCAACAGCAAGCAAAAACAGCATCGGCTCCACTTGGTCCATTGCTCGAAGAAACATTGGCAGAAAGTCATGTAAATTCCTTTGATGCTGCTCTCTCTAGTTTTGCAACAAAAACCAGATCATCTCAGGTTCAACGAGTCATGCACTTACTTGAAACTGCTATCGAGCAAGGTGCTCCGCTTCAAGAAATTTTGATGAATTTATCAATGGATTACGAAAGGCTCAACGATTTGATGAACAAAAGGGAAACTGAACTTCAAGGAAGTGGCATCCTTATTATTCTCTTCATTTGTATCGGACTTCCTGGACTTATTGGATTCCTTGTCGGATTGTTCACTCCAGGTTCAAAAGGATTCCAAATCGATGGTTTCCTCTCCACATTCAGCCTCTTCTTCGCTGTAGCAAGCGCAATCGGAGTTGCTGTATCTGGGCGAATGCTCGGCAGGATGAGAGATGTAATGTGGTTTGTACCACTGTGGATGACGATGTCCATGTTCTTCTTTTTAGGAGCAACAAAAATGATCGGAGGCTGAGGTGAACCTATGTCAGAACAAATTTTAGAACAATACGGTAATGTAACAATATATACAGAAGCAAACCATCCCTCACCAATCTATCACGTTGAAGGATCTGTTGCGCCCAACCCTCATGGAGATCTTGCAGTACTTTTCGAAGATGATAATCTCGAAGAGGTGATGTACAACGGCGGAACGCAGTGTGTCAAAGTTGCTCATCGAGAGCACGGTATGTGCCGCACAAATGTTTGGATCAACGATGAAGCTGGAATGCAAATCGCAAAGAACATTGCTGGTTTCACCAACGTCCCACTCGGAGATGGACCTGGAATGGTACCTATCTTTGACGGCCGTCTTCCAGATGGTTCACGTGTAAACGGAACCATCCCTCCAGTCTCACCAGATGGTCCGACTCTCACAATCCGTAAATTCAAGGAAGATCCCCTCACCATGATTGACCTTGTCAAATTCGGAACTGTCAATCCTAGACTTGCTGCCATGATGTGGGTATGGATTGAGGGACTCGACAGCCGACCTGCAAACTTCGTTATTGCAGGAGGTACTGGTTCGGGTAAAACTACGACTTTGAATTGTCTTGGAATGTACATCCCATGGAGCCGCCGGCTCCTTACTGTCGAAGATACTGCGGAATTACAGGTATACCACGACCATTGGCTTCGTATGGAAACACGAAGAGAACGTCCTGATGGAACACCTGAAGTCGACATGAATGACTGTTTGAAATCGAGCCTACGTATGCGACCTGACAGAATCATTGTGGGTGAAGTGCGTGGACCTGAATGTGCCACTCTACTGACCGCAATGAATACTGGTCACGATGGATCCTTTGGAAGCCTTCACGCAAACACTGCTCAAGAAACCGTAACACGAATGATCAATCCACCGATGAATGTACCACCGATTATGCTTACAGGTCTCGACTTGATTATAATTCAAGCACGACTGCACGTTAATGGAAAAACTGCACGTAAGATTACAGAAGTTGCTGAAATCGCAGGAATGGAAGGTTCAAAACCTCGTCTCAACACAATTTGGAAGTACAATGCTCATACTGATCAAATTGAAGAAACTGGAATCCCTTCTAACCTCAGAGAAGTCATTTGTAGAGCTGCAGGTGTAACTCCAGATGTTTTCGAAAAGCACGTTAACCAACGACAACAAATCATTGAAGATTTGGTTGCAAGAGGCATTTCTGACATCCAATCAGTTACGACTGTAGTACAGAACTTCTATGCTCAAAACAATCATTGATCGTCTTGAAGCCTTAGTCTTGCTAACAGAGCATCAACTCTGTCTATATTCCCACGGACATGCCCAACACGGTCTGAAGCATCAGCAACGGAATCTGCGAGTTCAAGTTCAGGCTCTTCTTCCTCAACCACGTGCTTAGGTTTGAATGTAGCCGCTAGGGCCCGCAATTCAGCAACAATCGCATCGACTTGATCATCGCTAACAAGAATCCCTGGCGCTAATCTTGGAATTTGATTTGGAGTCAAATACCCCAATTCAGTTCCAATTATACCTGCGCAAGCAAGAACTCTAGGACGTAGCTCGCTGGTGTTTACGAGATATCCCTTCGATTCTAGGAAACGTATGATCAGACTTTGTTGCCCTTCTGAAAAGTCACCTTCACTGGATTCAAGTACAGTCTCAACAAGAGACTCGAAAGAACCAAGATTCCTTTCAAGTCGTTCGATTGTTCGACGACTTTGGTCTGGTAAGTGAATTGCACCGTGATAGAGGATTCTTAGTATCCGGTTCTTTCTGGCTGCAGCAGGATCTTGCAGTTCTTCGGCTTCACTAATTTCAAGATGTAAATCAAACAATGCGTGAAGTCGACCAGATACCGCAGGACTTCTCAAGTCCAGCCCTTTGGAACGTGCTTCTTCTTCAAACTCCATTCGTGCTTGAACAAGATTCCCCTTTTGCCCAGCCACGATTTCTGGAATTCGTTCTCTTAAGTGAGGGCGTATTTGTTCGAACATTCGGATTGCTTCACGCTCTGACCAGGAACCTGGCTTTGCCGAGAGTGCATTTTGCTCTTGTTCAGAACGGTAAGATACTTCCATAATTATGGTTCGAATAGCGTCCTGAACACGTTGCATCTCTACTGAGAACCCATGTGCTGCAAGACCCGAGATGAACGCACTCATGTCTTCCATGTCAGTGGTGCTTCCTACGAGGAGATAATCACGTGCTGCTGCTTCAACTTCAGCTCGTCGTGCATTAATTTCTAAGAGAGCAGCCTCTTCTTCCAGTGTTGGCTCTTCAAGTGGCATTTCTTGTAACATAGGAGGTACTTCTTGAACCTCAGGCAAAGGTGCTAGAGATTGCAATGATTCATCTATAGAGGCTGCAATCTCGGCAAGAGATGCATCCAGACCTTCATCTTCCATCTCTCCAATAAGTTCAGACTCTTGTTCAAATGACCAACCTTCTGGATTCTGTTCTGTGAATGTTTCAACTCTCGCCTCGATTGTTGAGACCTGCGAATGAGTTTCTTCTTCCTCAGAAGGAGAGGGAATTTTGACTTTAGGCCCATTCCTCTTCAATGAACGCTTGATTGTACCCCAGTTTTTGTGTTGGGCTGAAAGAACACCTGCAACACGAATCAACAAGGTTTGTCGGTTTCCTGAACGTGGAAGTTCCAAGGCTTTACAGAGAGAATGTAAGTCCTCTTTGGATAATTTTTCAAGTTTATCTTCTCTGAGTTGTTTAGGATCATGATTCAAATGAAGATACAATCGCTGTCTTCGTGTTCTGAGTGAACCTGTTTTCTTAATTCCGAAGACTCCAAGTAAATCACCCAGGTCACTGTTGAGAATTGCGCGCAGCCCATCAATTGTAAGATCCCAATCTGAAAGAATCAGATCACGGATGAGTTGTGCACGAAGGAATTCCACAGAACCATTCTTTGCCAAACCATATGCTGAGGCAATTTCCTTCAGGTCTTCAAGGCGAGCCTGATAGAGTTCAGACAAGAGACTTGAACGATCACTCATAAGGGCACCTAAGCCTCGTTGTCCCCTTACAGTATATGTGGTTTCGCTGTCGAGACATGCTAAATCGTTCGGTTTTGTAGGATGGATATGTTGTTCACATCGTATTTCAATCAAAGAAAGTACAAAATTGGCTAAACCTTCAAACACGTTCGACTCACAGGAGTGTTTGGTGAATATATGTCGAGTGCAGAAAAGACAGCCCGTTCTATGCTAAAAGAAGCAAACGAATTAGGCAACACACTTCGCGATATTGTTCGACGTGATCTGGCAGATGAATCGAGACGTTTCAACGATACACTGAGTGAACGAATTCAATTGGCCAGCGAATCTATTGTACAAGCAGTCAAGGCTAAGGAAGCGATTGCAGCAGGAGCATCTTCCCTTAGCGCTCGCCTGGACAAAGCATACAGAAAATACTCCAAAAACAGCAATCTCGAAGAATTTCGAACGATTCTCCGTGACTCTCTCCACGACATACACCAACTGAGAGAACAGCACGAAACTGTTGCTCATGCAATGAGAGAGGGACAAACCCCGAGCAGAAGCGCAGTTGAAATCGTCGAACGCTTTGCGGTCGAACTTCAACGAGCAGCAGGCTCTTGGGAAGCAACCAGTAGGGAAATCGACGAAATTATTGGGAACCTATGCGATCCAAATCCAGCTGCCTCCTTAGTCGATTTAGAAAAATACCTTCTCGACAATGGATTTGAAGTTATTCTTGCTGGAGAAAACAGAACACCTGAATCTATTCAACAGGCTCGAAAAGAACTCGGTCATTCGGATTCATCAGAATGAAGATTCATCATTGCTGGACGTTCCTCGTGGAACTCGTCTGGTAATCCATGAATACGCCTATTGGTCGCTTCATGTGGAGAAGTTAGCGCTGAAAGCATATTACCCCATTCTTGCAGGAGATTAATCATTGAAAGGCGATGGCCGTCAACCGGACCTACACGTTCTGCAGAAGCACTGACTCGTCCGTCGAGGCCTAATGTTTCGATTCTCATTTCCAATCGCTTACCTGCCTGTTTTACTTTCGATTCAGGATCAATCATCGCTTCCATTGTCCAGCCATCATTGATTCTTTTCGCTTCACGAAGAATGGTTCCGATACCTCGCTGTTCGACGTGCACACCTGTTATTGATACAAGATGACCTGGGATACTTCCTAATATTTTGGATTCAATTCTGTATGCTAATTCAGCAGATGGGTCGAGGATATGCTCAACCCTTCCTTTGGGGAAGCCAACTCGCCCAACAAGAAGTGTAAATCCATCAAGCGGAGGTGGAATGAAACGGGCACGTTCGGGCGAACCTCGTTGAAGCCCCAGTGTGTGACGTCTTGTTCTCGATGTGAGCAGATTGTATTGAGAGCGCTTTACAACATAACCATCAATTTGATGTTCCAATCGAAGATGTTCTAAGGCCTCGATTTCTTCTCGGCTACCTATATCGCAATCTCCAAGATCAATCTCAACCGATGTTTGAAGCACAATGTCACGTCGAAGCCTCATTAATTGACGTCGAAGGAGTTCATGATCACAGAAGATAATCGCATCCTTAACCAGATACTCTGGCTTATCCTCGCTGACCATGACCCAAGTTGGTTCTCTTCGTGGCAAGAGGCCGATAATCGAGAACTCAGCGGATTGGTTATGATTCCAATCCGTTGGACTCATGGCCACAACGTCACCCAATCCATCTGAGAGAATTGAAAGAGCGTCTTGAATTGTTGGAGTTTGTTTCAGGACCGCATCGAATGTTCTGCTTCGCTGCTCGAGTGTTTTTTCGATTTGGAGACGGACTCCATCGCCACGCGATGTTGTGGATAGAAACACAAGTCGTTCGTTTTCCAAAGTCTCACCTCGGCCGAAACATAGGTCTCAGCGTTTCATGGGCGGAGACCACTCGTTAAGAAGGGCTCCCTTGTGGAGGTAAATGTGCAAGCAATTAGCGAAGTGGAGTTAAACCGCCTTGAAAACTTGCGAGAGCAAGTCAATCAAGCACTCCATTCCATGATTGAAAATGAACTCCAAAAAGGAGCGGGAGAGGTTGCCGAACTCGCAGGCGAGATGCTCTTATCCGGTGGGAAAAGACTTCGCCCATTGCTTGCAATAATTGCTTACGAGGTCGCTGGAGGCAAGGATATTGACGAGATAATGAATTTGGCACTGTCTTTCGAATTTATTCACACTGCAACGCTCGTTCATGATGATATCAATGATGCTGCAAAACAAAGGCGCGGGATTACAACACTGCACGAGCGAGCAGGACAAGCAAAGGCGATTATCGCCGGAGATTGGTTATTCGTTCACGGATTCGGATTAGGCGGCTTGTATACAAAGGCAATTATCGATCTGGTGACGGATTGCTGTGCAAACATTGCGATTTCAGAATTTATGCAACTCGACCATGTTCTCAACCTCTCCACATCTCCAGAAGACTACTTGCAAATTGTTCGCGGAAAGACCGCAGGTCCATTTGCAGCAGGCTGTGAAGCAGCAGCGATTGTCGCTGGTTCAAGCCAAGAGGATGCGGAAGCAATGGGGCGATTTGGGATGGAATTGGGGATAGCGTTCCAACTCATGGATGATATTCTTGACTTACAAGGCGATGAACGAATGGGGAAACCTCGAGGAGCAGATGTCATCGAAGGGAAAATGACTCTTCCGTTGATTCATGCTTTAACACTCCTGCATGGAGATAAGAGAAAGAAACTTTCCAATATACTCCAACAGTTTACAGACAAGAACTGGGATGAATTGATGGGTTTGCTTGAAACATCGGACTCACTCGGTTATTCTCAACTTCTGGTTCGAACACACCTTGAGCGAGCAACCCTTGAACTCCAACGGTTTCCAGATTCTCTATCGAAATCTCTTCTCATGCGAATCGTCGAACATGTCCATCAGCGACACATGTGAGGTGGTCTAATGGAAATTGAACACCATGAAGTCATTATTGTAGGGGCTGGCCCAGCAGGGACAACATGTGCTCAGCGTTTAGCTGAAGATGAGGTTGACGTCCTGATTTTGGAGCGAAGGGAAATCATAGGAAATCCTGCCCAGTGTGGTGAATGCATTCCAAATTGGGGTGAAGTGATTGGAACCTTCTCTGGATTAGAAGATCATCAATGGCTCAAGAACTCATTTGATTTCCCCGATCGAATCCAACTTCATCGCCTCGATCACATGCGGGTCTTTCTTCCAAGCGGAAAGGCATACCATTTCGACTTAGATGCATTTGCAGGCCATCGCTTGCAATTCGATGGTTATCTTGCTGAAAAGGCAGTTTCTGCAGGTGCAGAAATCCGTATGTCGGAACCAGTTTTGAACATCAAACGAAGAAGCAAATCTAATTCTCTTCTCATCGTTACAGAAAATGGACGCTACACATGTGACCTTCTCATCGATGGAAGTGGTTCTTTGGCTCATGTATCTCGATTCTTGCATGGGAAAAACAAGGACTTTCGCCCTGATGACCAGGTCCCGACAGCCTATGCTCAAGTACGAGGAAAAGTACCTGAAACATTCGATGTATTCCTCGGAAGTGTGGCGCCAAAAGGTTATGCTTGGATTATCCCAAAGGGACCTGATACTGCTAACGTAGGATTGGGGGTACGAGCTGGGGCTCTGAAGGGGTCCATCAAGGAACACTTGAAGAAATTCTGTGATGACCTTAATCTCGAAATTCTTTCATTTGGAGGAGGATGGATTCCAATGGGAGGACCAGTAAAAACGATGGTCGATCAAAATGTAATCGCCATAGGAGACGCTGCAGGTTTGGTTATGCCATCGAATGGCGGAGGCATCTCACAAGCCATAATCTCAGGTTGTTTCGCAGCAGAAGCATACTTACAATTCAAGCAGTATCAAACCCCTCTTACCTCTTACCAAGACCGTATTGAGGCTTGCTTTGGTCGGGCTTTGAAAAACTCATTACGCTCAAAGAATATGGGTTACTTGATGTTCCAAAATGACCTCATCACCGAAGTATTGCTCCGAGTCTTAGGGCCAATTGGTGGAATAAAGCGAGCGATGGAATGCGATAAACCGCTTTGGGTCATGTAAATCGCAAAATTTACCTGCAACCATCGGTGTGTTCAAGGCTTAGCAGCGTCTGCAAAGGTCATGGCGAACTTATGCAGTGATGATGAGGCCGTGAGCCCCGTCATAGCTACCGTACTTCTCCTCGCCATAACCGTCATGCTCTCTGGAATGGTTTTCGTCCTCATGCAGGGGGCTTTAGAGACTGGTGAAAAAGCACCACCGCAGATGACAGTCAGTGTTCGTGCTCTCGATAATGGATACCATGTAATCCGAATCACAACACTTGACCAAACCCTTGACCCTGGTCGTATTTCATTCAGTCTCTCTGAGCAAAACATTGCCAATGGTACTGAATTCCTAGGCTATGTTGAAGATTCAGATGTGTACTCAGTGATTGGAGCCAACATATCATTCCATGATCGAGATGCAAGTTATTCAATATCAGCAGGGGATTACTTTGTAATCAACTCTAGAGAAATTGGTACTGATGAAGGCGAGTGGGGTTTCACTCTACTCGACCAGCAACTGCAATATGTTCTGGTTCGTATTGATTTACCGCCAATGCAATCGTGATCAGTCGTCATGCTCGTTGAGTGTTCTGATGAAGTTGAGTTGTGCATTTTTCATCTTTAGTGCATCTTGAAGGATTTTGAAAACTTCATGACAATCTGTTGAACGTAGCGCCTTTTGACGATCGGTATCATCATCCAAAACTGCGTGAGCAACTTGCCACAATGAAGACGAATCGTATGGGAGGAACTCTTCCTCCAAGAGTAAAAGCATGTCTTCTATACCAAGTTCATCATTTCTTAAAATCGAATTAACATCCACGATGTGCTGAGCCCAAGAATGAAGGAATCTGGACCAGACTTCGGCACTGATTTCACCTTCTATTTCTTCGACTATCCTCACATTGGCTTGGAGGTACAGTTTACCCTCTGGGTTTGATTCGTAGTATTGTTCAACCAATTCATCAACGGTTGGGAATATGTCCCCAAAAGGCATGGAAGGAAGAGCTGATTGTACGACGTCGATGATTTCAAATCGAGTGATTCCCTTTGCCGTAAAGAGTAGATTTGTCCCTTGCTCTTCCACATTTTTCACATCACACAAAACACCATACCTTCCCGGTTGAGTCCAGCCGTTGACATCCGATACATCGCTTGCATGTGTGATGTAACCAAACGGTTTTTCGTCTAAAACACAATCATCAAGCATTTGCTTGTATCGAGGCTCAAAAACCCGCAACGGTTCTTCGACTGTTGGAAAGATTCCAGCAGGTAAAACGAACAATGGTATCTTTGCTGTCTGCGTCATGTACCATAGTGAACCCTAGGAGTAATTGAAGGATTGTACATCAACCACCAATAAAGGACATCTCGATGCGTTTTGAGTCTGTCTTTTCACTACGAGTTTCAGAATAACGATCATTTCTTTGGCTCCAAATAGAAGAGATAGCCTTTGAAATCTCATCTTTGCTTGCATCCATTCGAAGAATCCCCCGAATGTCGAACCCTTTTGTTGCAAAAAGACATGTGAAAATACTGCCATTTGCAGAAAGTCTTGCTCTTGAACAGTCTCCACAAAATGGATTTGAAATGGATTCTATAAATCCAATCATTTGGCCTGATTCCATGCAGAACTTTCGAGCCACGTCACTCGGATGATTCGGTTCAATTGGTTGAAGTATGCCAAATTCATTTTCGATAAGACTACGCATTTCTTTTCCTGTCATTACATGATCTAAATTCCATGAATTCGTCCCCCCAACATCCATGTACTCAATAAATCGAATTGGAACATTTCGTAAAGTCATCTTTGAGATGAGTGGTATTAGTTGATCACCATTGATTCCTTTTTGGACGACAGTATTTACTTTTACGGGAATGCCTAACCCAAGGGTCTTATCGATGGATGCCAGGATAGAATCGGGTGTTGAAGTCGTATCCCCCATCGATTGATAGACATCAATATCAACAGCATCAAGTGATACTGTGATTCTGGAGATGCCTGCTTTCTTGAGTCGTTCGATGGAGTCGGAGAGTAGATGTGCATTTGTTGTCAATGCTATGTCGAGTTCTGGTGAAAGCGCTCTTAATTGTTCGATGAGTTTGTGTAAGTCTTTGCGAATCAGGGGCTCACCTCCAGTAAGTCGCACTTTCTTAAGACCAGAAGGAAGAAGAGATTCTACGACGTGAACAATTTCCTCAAATGATAGAATATCTGATTTGGGAAGATAGGTATGGTTTTTGTCGAAATGCTCCCTTGGCATACAATATCGGCATCTCATGTTACAACGGTCAGTTACTGAAATCCTCAAATCAAGCAACGGACGCTTGAAAACATCCTTGAGGACCATAACCAACCCTAGTGCCATTGTATTGTGAATGTTTGCAAGCCTTCATCTGATAACAGATACTGGCAAGGTCATGGCAAAGGGTTGGACGAAGCGGTGGAATTATCGCGGGAAAGGACACCGTCCAAGCCATATAGAAGCCCTTGATGTAAAAGAAGACACAACATTTTCTGACAAAGAATGGGAACTTCCTCCTTCTAAGAGTCACTTAATTCGAATGATTCACCTCTGTGCTTTGAGTAAAGATAAACACACATTGACTGGAATCACAGCCTTGGGAGAAGATCCAGAAAGCATGGCCCGTTGTCTCGAACAACTTGGTGTCACATTTACCCGATTCGAGGATAAATTGAGTATCCAAGGGCCAGGCCTTACTGGTTTTTTACGACCACCAAGTGTTCTGCATGCAGGAAACTCTGGAACCGCTTTGCGTTTCTTGATGGGACTAGCATCAAGAACAGAACACTTGATCATGATCGACGGAGATTCAAGTTTACGGAACAGAGATCATCAAGATATCCTGAATTCATTGAATTCCCTTGGTGTAAAATGTTCTTATGGAACCGAACAGGAACGCCTTCCTGTATTACTTCAAGGACCATGGAATAAATATGATTTAAGCGTCAATACATCCAAATCCTCTCAGCCTTTTTCCAGCTTATTGCTGGCAACAGAAGGGATATCACAACCATGTACCATCGAAATAAGTTCGGAATCTGTCAGTAAAAGGCATGCTCAACTTACAATGGATTTAATGATCGAATGTGGCGCCATGATCCAACAAGATGGAAATATAGTAACTGTTCAGCCGTGGGAATCTACGCCTCCAAAACATTGGCTGGTGCCATCTGATGCATCCATGTTAGCATTTACAGCACTTTCTTGTGTGTTATCGAGAAGAGAGATAACAGTGGTAAATCTTCCAACAGAAAAAGATTCAATTGGCCATGAAGTGTTACTCGAAAAATTGCCTGAGATTGGACTCCAATTAATTGGAAACACGCTCACTCCTTCTGAAAACTACAATACAGTGGACATCAATTTAGTTGATGCCAACGACTTGTTACCTCCGCTCTCTGCAATTCTTGCCCTCACTGGAGGAGGAACCATTTCAGGTGCTGCACATGCAATGTTCAAAGAAAGCGATAGGATTGCTAAGACTGCTGAAATGCTTCAACAGTTTGGAATTGATTGCATCGTCAAGAATGATGGAATTACAATTGAGGGAAATCAGTCAATCGAGAAACCAACTTCGATGGTTCAAACATTCGGAGATCACCGCCTCCAAATGACTGCTCTTCTTTTAGCAACACAGGTCGGGGCAACAGTCGAAGGACCTCGCCTTCATCAAGTCGCAGATCCTTCTTTCCTAGACAGGCTTTCAACCGTGCCTACCGAAGTGCTTGTCAAGGGAGTCCAGAGAGAGTCGTAGTGCTGTTGGTCGGCCATGTACACAAGCCCATGGGTTTGGAACATGACGCATATCATCGAGTAGACGACGCATTTCAGCAATGCTCAACTCGTCATTTGCTTTTACAGCACCTCTGCAAGCATTGAGGAATGCAAGGTGATCTTTTCTGCGTTCAATCGTTTCAAGAGGGGCTCCGTCCTCACTTACATCTTGCAAAAGATCGAACAAAAACGGCTGAATTTCATTTCCGTCGAGAAGACGAGGTGCTTGAAGGACATGCCATTCATCATCGGTTTGATGCTCAAGCGAAAAACCAAGCTCGCTCAACTTTTCCATTGAAGCATCCAAACGTGCTTGTTGAGTCAAATTGAATTGGATGACTGTAGGAACTAATCGAGGCTGAGGCTCCCAAATCGTTGGGTCATGGCGAAGACGTTCATATCGAATACGTTCGTGTAAAGCATGTTGATCGATGAGAAGAAGTTCCTCACCGGCTTGAGCAAGAATGTATGAATCAGCAAATTGTGATAATGGTTCCATCTTCGGCAAATCATTTCCAGATAATTTCAATGGAGATTCTTGGCTTGGAAGGATGCTCCCTCCAAGACCGGCATGCCTGTGTAACGCTCGTTCTTCTTTGGAGAGAGCCGGTGCCATTGGAGAAGAATCCATCCCTGGTAACGACTTTTGTGCTGAGGCTGCCGTTGATTGTGGACGTTCCTTTTCAGTACTCTCAGCCGCATGTTCTGCAACCTTTCCAACAAGATTGAGTTGGGTTCCTGCAGCGAGGGCCCATGCAGGTGGAGCGGGTGCTTCTTGGGGATTTTGCTCTTCGACTTTCGGTACAAGAAGTTCTTGTATTGGCTTCTCTATAGACTGTGAAGATAGACCTTCTAGCCCTTGGAGTTCACCACTTGAATCCGGTTGAGTGGGAGAAGAGGCCAGTGTATGCGCAATGGCTCGCTCAAGGCGCTCAAGGACACGCCAGGAATGACGCAAACGAACTTCGCGTTTTGTGGGATGGACGTTCACATCCACTTCGTTAGCAGGCACTTCAAGGTGAAGAACGGTTACTGGATGTCTTCCTTGCATTAAACGAGTGCGATATCCTCTTCGAATAGCTTGATGGAACGGCGTCGATGCAACAGGTCTGCCATTTACGAGAATGTGAATTTCATCTCCCTTACCCCTTGAAATATCTGGAGTACTGATGTAACCAGACCATGTTTCATCACCTGGAACGCTTGCATCATCCTCCGGTTGTTGAAGAGGAAGAAGAGATGACGACTGCCCTCCTAACACATCATACAAACGATCTTCAATTGTTTCTACTTTAGGCAAATGGAGAGTCGAACGACCATCAATAGTGCAGCGGAAACCGACGGTTGGGTGGGCAATCGCATGAGCGACTACAACCTCAACGATTCGTGCATGTTCTGTGGCAGGTCTGCGTTGAAAACCGAGTCGAACAGGAGTGTTTTCGAAGAGATGTTCCACCGTTACAATGGTCCCTTTGGCCATTCCAGATGGTTCAATGCCACCCTTATTGCCATCCTCCATTTGGATGCTACGACCTTCTTTTCCATCAGGTCTTGAAGCAACTGTAAGTTTTGAAACCATACCAATACTTGCAAGTGCCTCTCCTCGGAAACCAAGCGTGTATATTTCATTGAGATCTTCGGGCGACCTCATCTTGGAAGTTGCGTGGCGATCGAGAGAGAGAGCAAGATCATCTTCATGGATTCCACTTCCATTGTCTTCAATCTGTATTTTATCGAACCCGCCTCTTTCAATGACAATATGAATCGAAGTCGAACCTGCATCAAGTGAATTCTCAAGAAGTTCTTTGACAACTTGAGCTGGACGTTCTACGACTTCCCCTGCAGAAATATGGCCGATGGTCTTGTCATCGAGTTGCTGGATTCTGTTTGGTTCGGTCATGGAATCATTCCCCCAATTGATTTTGAAGAGCCTCGAGTAGATTGTAAGCATCTCTAGGCGATAAATCATCAAGATTGACATCAAGTAATTTGTCCAATACAGATTGTTGAAGTTCTGAAGGCCCAGCAGGTGTAGATTCTTTGGTCTGCATTGCAGCTGCAGCGAAATATCCCATCAGAGATGATTGACCTGCTTCGCGTGTCTGAGGCGCACCATCTCGCCCTGCCTTTGCTCCCTGGGCTTGCTGTTCGAGAAAAGCGAGAAGGTCAGAGGCTCGTTCGACCACAGGCCGGGGCAAACCAGCAAGGGCAGCCACTTGAATCCCGTACGATTCATCGCATGGACCATCAGCAACGGTGTGGAGGAAATGAAGTGTCCCACCTTTTTGGGCCACTTGAACATGAACATTTGCTAAACCGTCAATCTCCGATTCTAATCCAACGAGTTGGTGGTAATGCGTAGCAAAGAGACTACGTGCACCAATTCGATTGCAAACATCTTCAGTCACTGCCCATGCAAGGGAGAGCCCATCAAACGTGGAAGTCCCTCGCCCTATTTCATCCAATAAGAGCAGAGATTGTGGTGTGGCTCGTCGCAAAATATGGGCAACCTCAATCATTTCCATCATGAAAGTTGAACGCCCCCTTCTCAAATCATCACTTGCACCAACTCTGGTAAAGATACGATCGACAAGTCCAATTCTTGCCTTTTCAGCAGGTACAAGACTACCTGCTTGAGCAAGTATAGATACAAGGGCGACAGTCCTCAAGTAGGTCGATTTACCGCCCATATTAGGGCCTGTAATCAAGAGAAATCTTCTCTTTTCGTCCATGAGAGCATCATTCGGAACAAATCCTTGTTGAGCTTCAAGAACTGGATGGCGTGCTTGTTCAAGGTGCATTTTTTTGCCCGAAACAATGGATGGCTTAACCCATGAGCGTTGGCGAGCTGTTGCTGAAAAACATTGCAGAACATCGATAGCAGCGACTCGTGAAGCAATCTGAGCAAGATGATTCGCGTGACCTCGAATACCATCTCTCAATTCACAAAACAAACGGTATTCAATGGCTTTGGATTTGCTTTCCGCTGTGAGCAAAAGGTCATCTTGCTCGAGTAATTCATCTGTAACCCAACGGCCTCCATTCGTCATCTGTTGCTTACGTTTCCATTCCTCTGGGACTTTGGAAGAATGAGTCGCTGTCACTTCAATAAACCAACCAATTTGACGATTGTTCTTTACTTTTAGACTTGGAATACTCAACTCTTGACGGAGTCTTGTTTCCAGATCTTTGAACCAAGTGTGTCCGAGTTCAGAGGCTGCCCTATAGCGATCTAATTCTTCATGAATACCCTTACGAATCAATCCACCATCTCTCAGACTTAGCGGGACTTCATCAACAAGAGTACGATGGATCGTTTCTGCAACATCTGTAAGCGCGTCTAAATCTTCTACAAGGTGCATCAGTAAACCATCTTCAGTCTCAAGGCAAAGTCTCTTGATTGCAGGAAGACGCTCAATCGCATTAGCTGTTGCAAGTAGATCACGAGCGTTTGAACGGCGGTAATTCAATTGTGTCGACAAACGTTCAATGTCAAGCATTCCTTTCAGACACTCTCTCAACAAGTCCAGACGCTTAGAAGAACGCATCAGAGAAGATACTGCAGAGTGTCTTGCCTCGATAGCAGAAACATTCGAAAGTGGACGTAATAGCCATGATTTCAAACAACGTCGACCCATTGCAGTTCTACATTTATTCATCGACCAAAGAAGAGAACCTTCGAATTCACCCGCTAGTGTTTGTGTAATCTCCAGATTACGAAGTGTTGTCTGATCAAGCACCATACCTTCTGAAGTTTCTTGAATTTCTACATCAGTGATTGCGATATCATCATGTCGATGAACCGTTGCGAGGTAATCTGCTGCAAGCGCAGTCGCTTGTAGCGCCAAAGGTGAGTCGTCTAAATCAAGGTGCCCGAGATCGTTTACAGATAACATTCGCTTTAATTTCTCAAGAGAACGTTTTGCAGGGGCTGCGTGTTGGCTGATAATGATCGAATCGAGTAATGATATCAGATGCAAGACTTCATCTTGTTTGGAATCTGATAAAGTAAGTACAAGTTCACTCGGACTCCAGCGCAACACCTCATCGTGAATTGAAGCCCATCTCCCATCACCATTGTGTGTTGTTGCCCAAGCTTGGCCAGTTGAAGCATCGATCATTGAAACTGCAACCGAATCTGCTGCAACTGAAAGAGCACATAGAAGGGCTGAAGAGTCCGTGCCAATCAGAGATTCCTCGTAGAGGGAACCTGGAGTGTAGACTCTGGTTACAACTCTCTCGAGCAGTTTTGCACCTTCTCTAAGTTCCTGCTCTTGTTCTGCAACTGTGACTTTATGGCCAGCACGTAGCATTTTACGGAGGTTATCTTCAAGTTGATGCCATGGAAAACCTGCCATCGGGATCGGATTCTCTGCATTTTTGTCCCTTGATGTGAGGGCTAGGCCCATGACTTCCGATCCGACTTCAGCGTCTTGGTGAAACAATTCGTAGAAGTCACCCATACGGAAGAATAGAACGGTTCCTGGATTCTCTTCCTTGAGTTCATGGAATTGGTCCATCATGCTCCTTTTTACCATCAACACACCTCCTTGGACACCGACCGATTTAGAGGGTAATGCCGAGGCATCATTAAGGTTCGCCGCGAACGTTATCCTAACGTTTCTTTTGCAACAAAGACCGATCGATGATGGTGTACAATTGTGTTCCAAGCATCAGGACACCTGCAAAGATGAAGAGGAAATTTAGGAAACCACGACCAGAGGACATTGAACCTTCGAGAGTTAAATCCAATGAAAGGCGATCTGGTTCGCCTTTACCATCATAACCATGGATGTATAAAGAATCGCCATCTATAATCACAAATGTTGGTTGAAGTGGTAGGGCATATTGCAGATTTTTTGTTGACTCTTCACGGGTCTCGACATCCAATCGAAGAATAGAATCGCTTCCGATTTCACCAAAAAACCAGAGCCGATGTTCACATGGCTCGTAGACCATTGCCGTTGCTGAAATACTCAGAGTCTCTATTGAGTCTTGTGAAATGATGTATACCTCTTGGTCCGAAGCTGCCGCAGCAAGACCGTTTTTCATCGAGGTAAATGTGTGTACTTCACTGCCTTTAGGCAGGAATGACGAAATGTTTACTTGAGGCGCACTCGACCCACCTGCCCAAGTGATGTGTGCAAAAACAAGCACCGAAGTTGGGAGAGCGGGGTTGTCCTCAGTATACGTTTTAACACCAGTTGCGACGTATACGTTGTCCTCGAGGTAGACCAAACCATCCCAAATAACGTCAGGGTTTGGTAAGGAAGAAACTGTGACGCCTGACATACCCAGTCCACGAACACCTGACCCGCCATCTTCAGAGGTAATCAACACACGATTGTTGAGGATTAGATCCGATGTATCTTTAGCAATCCCCCGGATAGTAAAAGAAGAATTCATCCCATCATCCAATATTTGATTCGAAACCATGCCATTGGCAACTGTTGAAATTGTGTTTTTCGCCGCTGAATACGTCACAGTACCTTCTTCATCTGATCCAAAAAAAGTAACATCACTGATGATATCATCATCGAATGGAACAATGTCATTCACGTCTTCAGAAGAGAATTGCTGATACATTTTCATTCCGGAGCCATTGAGCAGTATTGCCGAATGTGCCCCATCCCAATCAGAGTTGGCGTGATAATCGATCTCAATGATATGATAGCCATCATCGAAAGCATAGTTTTCGTTGGAATCAACTCCAAGCACCATGCCTTCCAAGTTGCGAGTGCCTCCAATGAGGAAACCTCCAATGACGACGAATGTCATAAACAGCCCGAGTGCGAGCCATTGGTGCTCTGACTCTTCCTCGAGCAACTTCCTCCAGCCACTCGCCATGACACCCCCTAACGTTGAACCATTATGTTCCTTGCTCTAAAAAATCACCCTCTTTTTCCAAAAATCTGTTCTTGGGAACACATCGGAGGGATGATAAAGGAAACATCAGTCGGAAGGACGCTAGGAGTAGATGTTATGGCACGTAAACCCGCATCAATGTATCGCCGACTCAAGGGACCTGCTTACACACGACGCAAGTTTATTGGCGGTGTTCCAAACAACCGTATTCTTTCATTCCACTCTGGAAACCGCCGTGCTGCGGAGACAGGTGGATTCCCTGTTGTTCTCGAATTGAGAGCAGACAACGATTGTCAAATCCGACACACAGCACTTGAAGCGGCCCGTGTTATCTCAAACTCAACCATCCGTAATGAGGCTGGTGCACAAGGATACGCACTTCGGATCCACACATATCCTCACCACGTTCTCCGTGAGAACAAACAAGCAACTGGTGCTGGTGCTGACCGTGTTTCACAAGGAATGCGCTGTGCTTTCGGTAAGAACGTAGGAACAGCAGCACGTGTTCGTCGTGGACAACGTGTTGTTTCACTTCACGTCAATGCTGAAAATTACCTCACCGCTAAGGATGCTTTGCGCAAGGCAGGAATGAAATTCCCAACACCAACAACAACTCGTGTTGTTCGTGGCGCAGAACACCTCAAGGGTCTCGTTTGAGCCCTGTGCAAAGACTTCCCAACAGGGCGGTCTGAATGCGAAGTATGATTGATGAAGTGCTCATAGCAACTATAAGGTGAGAATATGAGAGTCGCAGTTTTGAAGGAAGACAATTGTCAACCAAAGAAGTGCAATGACGAATGTTTCCATTACTGTCCGCCTGTTCGAAACGGGCAAGAATGCATCATCATGGATGACAAGTCTGGGAAACCTCACATCTCTGAATCTCTTTGTATTGGTTGTGGAATATGCATCAACAAGTGTCCACACGATGCTTTGATCATCGAACAACTTCCGAGTGAACTCGAGACAGATATGATTCATCGTTACAGCCTCAATGGATTCAGATTGTTTCGACTCCCAACACCAACCAAAGAATCTGTTGTTGGAATCCTCGGTCCAAACGGGATGGGGAAATCGACTGCATTCAATGCCCTCTCCGGACGGATGATACCCAATCTTGGCGATTGGTTGAACAAAGAACCAGAATGGGAAGGCGTAGTTGAATCTCTCCCAAAGGGTGAACTTCGTGATTTCTTCATGGCTGTTCGCGATGGGAGAATCAAAGTTGCACTCAAACCCCAAAACGTCGATCGCTTGCCAAAACGTGTTCAAGGAACTGTTGAAGCATTACTTCGAAGAGTCGATGAACGAGATATGTTTGATGAGATGACCGTTGCCCTGGGCATTAATCATCTCCTCGATCGTACTGTTCAGCAACTTTCAGGTGGAGAATTACAACGAATGGCGATTTGTGCTACAATTCTAAGAGATGTCGATGTCTATTTCTTCGACGAACCATCCTCTTATCTTGACATTCACGAACGAATGAGAATCGTACGAATTATTCAGAAATTAGCAGAAACAAAACGTGTTATTGTTATCGAACACGACCTAGCTGTTCTCGACGTACTTGCAGATCTGGTCCACATTGTGTATGGGCAAAAGGGAGCGTTCGGTATTTTTACGCCTGCTCGTTCCACACGTACTGCAATCAATGCATACCTAGATGGATTTTTAGTCGAGGAAAACGTACGAATTCGAGACAAACCAATTCGTTTCCTTAAGCACCATGAACGAACTGTTGAAACAGGCAGTGTTGTCGTGCAATGGGGCGAACTTGGAAAGAAACTAGGCTCCTTTGAATTATCTACTGGAGAAGGTTCCGTCCATCGTTCAGAAGTCGTCGGTGTAGTCGGACCTAATGGAACTGGAAAATCGACTATGATCAAAATCCTTGCTGGGGAGCATGAATACGATAGTGGCTGGGTCACAGCGGATGCGAAAATCTCCTACAAGCCCCAACACATCGATGTTGACATGGACTGTACGGTCCAAATGTGGCTCGATAGCGAATTAGGAATGCGATGGCGAAGTGGTGAATTCAATGTCAATGTGATACGCGCTTTAGGTGTCGATTCTCTCTTACCCAAGCGTGTGAAGAAACTATCAGGTGGTGAGCGACAAGCAGTGTCAATAGCACTTTGTCTAGGAAGAGATGCAGACTTGTACCTGCTCGATGAACCATCGGCACATCTTGATGCAAATGCTCGTATGGAAGCTGCTAAAGCAATCCGCAGAACGATGGAAGCAAATGAAAAATCAGCATTTGTTATCGACCACGACGTCTACTTCATCGATATCGTCAGCGATTCTTTACTTGTCTTTGAGGGCGAAGGTGGAGTAAAGGGCAAGGCAATGGGGCCCTATTCTCTCCGTGATGGAATGAATCGATTCCTGAACGATGTCAATGTCACATTCCGTAGGGATCATGATTCCAAACGTCCACGTATCAATAAAAATGAGAGTAGAAAAGACCGTGAACAAAGAGAAATTGGAGACTTTTATTCGTTCAATGTCAGATAGGCATAGAAATGAAGAGAGTCTAAAGGGAACCACTACGAGCGGTCAATATGCCAGTCGGTACACCTCCAAAAGGCGGACCACTCGGAAGAAGTCGTTCTCGACTCTCCGCATCTGGCCTTACAACGTATTTGCGTTGTACTCGCCAATGGTATCTCACCCGAAAAGTCGGTATTTCTTCTCCGAAATCAATTGGGCAAGTTCTAGGGATTGTTATTGAAGACGCCCTCTGCAATGTTATGATGAATCGACCTGGTCCGATGGAATCAATTGACGAGTTGAGAGAATGGGCTTACGCCCTGGCTGATGAAGAAGCCCAACAGGCTTGGAACACTGGACTGGAAACATGGGAGAATTCCTTGTGGAAACGTGCTGATTCGGACTGGTCGACAGTTGACGTAGAAGACTTTCAAAAGAAACTCTACAATGGATTAGAACTCTTCCTTGAAGAAATTCAGAGATGCTATGATGAGAATGGTGGACCATTCATTGAGCAATTTAGAACAGGAGTGGAACCGTATACCATCCCAACTCCAAAGATTGGAGCCGAGCCACATTTTCCAATTCCAGAAAAAGTTAGATCGTTACATGCCCGTGACTGGAGTTCGAACCATCCATTTGAGTGGATGGAAGCACAAAGTCCAATCCAGTGGAACGAAGCTTGGGAAGTTGCAAGACCATGGTTCAAAGACCCAAGAGTCCACCAGCCACAGAGAATGTTTCATCCTGATGGATGGGCTGCAGGAGAACTCGACTTGGTTCTCAGATGGGATGGGGACATACGCCTCATTGACATCAAATCAGGCCATTCAGGAGGTCGCTTCTCGGAAAGCCTCCAACATCAACTCAGATTCTATGCTTGGCTATGGGAGAGAACTCATGAGCAAGTACCGGTCAAAAATATGGAAGGCTGGTATCTTTCATCAAAAGAAAGAATACTCTATGAAGCACCAAGTAATGAAGAACTAACATCGATGGATGAAGAGTTTCTCATGATTAACAATATTATGAGAACAATGGGTGAAGGTGCCTCAATTCTACCTGCGGTTGAAGAATCGGCTGAACCTGACACAACTCACGCCTGCGACGGCGAATCTGCTGGATGCGGCTGGTGTTCATTGACTCGGTCAAATATGGAGACTGCCGGTCCAATGGATGACGAACTAAGAGCAAGGATGATCGAAGGAAACTCAATATCATCCCCTTGCGTCCCTCTAAGCGAGATTCCTTCCCGGGTCAATGTTTCTGGAAACTTAATTGCTCAATGGGGGCCTTTACCGAACCATTTCAATGAACCTGTGCTTGGAGCCATGTTACGGGCTGGAGAAGCGACGATTGCTATTGAGGAAGCTGAACCTGGTGCATTTCCTGACCTACATGATGCCGAACAAACCAACGTCATTATCGAAAATGCATTACCCGGTGTATGGAGAAATCAGCCACGGCTGTATGTTGACCAGCATTCGAATATACGCATGCGAGAGGAAGGTGAGTCAAAAGGAACCCGAATCGGTCTGCTAAGGACGCGGGCTAATGCTGAGGGGGTGGTAGTTGCTATTCGTCAACAGAACGGAGTACGTCTTGATGGAAAACCATGGTCAATGCTAAGTTTCCACCTTTGGGACGGCGAGCATATTGTCGAAGTTGTGGCTTTTGGCTCTGCAATTAGTGAGCGACTTCGATCGATGCGCCCAGGAAACCAGATTCGGCTCATTGGGGCAGAACTTGGTTGGAGGGCTGGATTAATCCAACTTAGAATAGATGTTCGCAAAACGAGAATCGAACATCAAACTCCAGCGTTTACGACCAAGAGTATTTGAGGGGTGGATTTTACCATTTCTTATGCCTGTTCATTTACCAAACTCTGAATCTGATTCAATAGGGAATTACAACAGGCTATCTGCCAGTCAAGTAAACGCTTGGAACGCATGCCCAAGGCTATGGTTCTATGAGAAAGTACGTCGATTGGTCATGCCGCAAATCCCGATTCTCTTCGTTGGAAGAGCAGTCGAAGAAGCCATTTGTCAAACATTGAAAGAATCACCTTGCTTGGTTATGGCTACTGCTCCTTCAGATGTTTATGCACCAACACCGCTTGATGAAGAGGGTCGTCCAAATCGTGATCATGATGCTTCGTGGCCTGCTGAACAACTCCTTACCCTTCCTGAAAAATATTGGCCACAAAACAAAGCTGAACTTGAGAATTGGGCGATTGAGAGAGTTAAAACTCATCTAAGTACATCTCTAGAGAATATGAAAACCGAATGGTCAAAGCATGACAGGAAAGCAGGCCAATGGGAAGATGTAGATGTAGAACGTTGTCACATGATGGCGACTAATGGCGTCCTTATGCACATTAATGAGGTCGAGAAATGCATAGTCTCCGTATCTGATACGATTCTTCAGACTTGGCGAAACGGGGCTCGACCACAATGGCCTGCGCCCGATGGACGTGGGTTTGAACTCGACCAACATCCATTGGCACAAGATGGAAATGTTACTTGGATTGAGGCGTGGGAGATTTCACGTCCTTGGTTCGTTGATCCAGATGCAAAACCATTCATGATGAATGCTGTTCATCCTGAACACTGGTTCCAAGGAGAATATGATCTCGTCTATTCTTGGGATGGAAAGGTGCGAATTATTGATATCAAGGCATCACTCGGTAATAATGACCGATCTGGAGATTATGTCAAACAGTTACGGATGTACGCTTTTTTGTGGTGGAATACACATGAAAAGAAAGAAGAAGTCGATGGATTGGAAATCTGGTATCTTGCAGCCAACAGTCAGAAGATGGTCGATAAACCTTCAATAAAAGAAATGGAGGGAATGGGTGTTGAACTGAAAGAACTCTGGGTTGAACTCAGAGAATCGACTCCTGATATCGAAGATTGTCCAACTCAACCGGCTCCAATGCGTTCATTTGAACCAGGTGGAATTCCATCCGATACGCCTGCTCAACAAACGCGTTGTCAGCGATGCGATTGGGCCCTCATTTGTCCAAATGGAACCGGTCATGATGAGCATCCTCACGGAGGGACATATCAGTTGCCAGGTTCTTATGCCGAAATTGAAGGCGATCCAATTGATGAGCTTGAAGACCGACACGATATCGTTGGCCATGTTCATACTCTGATCCACTCACAATCTGGTCGGGCGCCTCGGATTACGATCACACAAGCCAACAATGCATTTGCTGATGTTCAAGTCAAGGCCATGACACATTCAGATGGGACACCAACTGTTCCTGAGGGATTAGAAAAAGGAGATTTGGTAAGGGTTGAGAAAGCCTTTTTCCAACTCAATTACAAAGGTGCAATCGTTTTGAAAGTGGACCCATTTTCGAAGATTGTCAAAATCGATCCTGATGAAAAGGTTACAATGAGCCTTCTCAAGCCACGTGCGAGGTGGAACATAATGGGTACTGTTGTCTATAGAACGGAGAAAAGAGGCGTTTCTGCACGTGGTGAATGGTGTAGAAAAGGCTTGATGATTTTAGACAATACTGGAGCGATTAAGATTGAAGGTTGGCAAGCAGATTGGGGTCCTCAATATGATATGCTTGAGTTAGGAGATACTGTGATCATCACCAATGTTGGCATGAATGGATGGGCTGCCTTGACGACTGGAGAAATCTATCGTGCATCTAGACTTCATATCGTGGCTGATGATTAACCACCAGACGATACTGTTGTGACGAGTAATTTAACATCTGAATTGAGCACTGTACTATGTGGCAATATCTTGTTCTCATAGCTTACAATTACTGTTGAAGGGAGTATGTTTGCCTGTATAAGGGCTTGACGAAGCGTACTGTTAGATGCAACTTCAATCGTGCAATTGTGATCCCGCCCTGAGAATGTAATCTCCATGATGATACCAGTGAGGCATCATGCTTATGACGGTGGCGCACAGGCAGAAAACAAGCCGAGATCGCATAGCCCGGTATTGCGGTGGATTCGAAATCCACTGTCCCATGGACGCGGGGGTTCAAATCCCTCTCTCGGCGCCATCAGATGTAGAAAGCATCCGGTTCTTCCGTCAACTCTCGCACATGATCTGCTGAATTCTTTGGAGCAATTTCAAGTAACTTTTTGATGACACCCGAGGTTACATCATCAGGCAAAACGAGGTCAAGAGACCAACCTTCGCTTATTGTTTCAAGGAGACGTAGTGAAGCATGTACATCACCACTAGCGCCAACTGTTGTAGCCATAGCACAGGCTGAATGTATTCCAAAAATAGATCCCATTGAAGCCATCAATGCAGACATTCCAATCGCACCTCCAGACGGTTGGTCTCGACGAACGTCAACTCCCTTCTCTTCCATATTTACACGATGGGCAGAAGATGATGCGACAACAAAGGCTTCCTTCTTTTCTGGGGGCGAAGAAAGTCCAGCAAGAACCAGTATCTCTGGGATTTCACTTTTTGAAAAGGCTTCAAGTAATTCTTGAGTGAAATCGTATTGATGTGAAGGGTCGCTTGGTTGTCCAGGCCCAGTTACCGTCATCACACGTTGACCTGTAGGGGTTGTAAACAGAGATCCATAGAGATGAGGAGGTGCAAGCAGACCATCTTCATCTAATCGTGCAAGAGGCGCTAATCCAGGGTGAATAAATCGTGCAACTCTCTCTGCCTGACTTGATTCATTCAGCATTTCAATAGCGTTCTTTCCGACATCTCCAACACCCGGGAGAGCAAACAAAAGAAGATCAGCGGTTGGAAGACCATGTTCGCCTATCGTGTCGATTAGAAGTGGCATGAATCACAAAGCCTACCGTTACGGAGTATAATGTTTCACAATGAAGATGTGAAAAGATACTCATTCTTCTTCCATGTTGCTTTGACCAGCACGCAATTCTTCTACAGATGGAAGAGTCGGTATGGAAGCACTCCATTCAGGAGTTTCAACATTGTTTAGTGTTCGACGAATCTTTGCACGGTGGTCTTCTGGAGACCACTTCAATGGCGCAGCAGCCTGAGCCTTGCCGCCACACTGAGGACATGTTGTCTCAAGACACCATGCCTCGCAAACTGTACATTGTTGAAGAAGTTGACGTGCCATAATATTCACTCTCTGTACGCAAGGGCTGTTCCACCAGCATTTTCAATAACCGAAATAGTTGCTTTAATTGCTTCGGTCCAAGTGTCTTCGGCAGTCTTGAAATCAGGAGCCTTCAATTCAATTCGATATTCTGGAGAACCATCATAGAAACAATTGACTTCAATTTCTTGTTCTTCTGAAGAGAGTTCCTCAGCCGCAAGAAGTGCATCTCGTATAGTTAAGACTCCATCATTTGTTTCAACAGTTAAGGTAAGTGTTCCGCGAATCTCAACAAACGGTGGAATGATGTTCTCCACTGCAATTTCGATGAACGGAGCAATCCATTCTCCTTCGAATCCTGCATCGGTGAGTGAGCCTTCACTCATGGCAGCCTCTTCGAATGCTCCGTAAAGAGTCTCGTAAGACTCCATCAATTCATCTAAGAGTTCAGATGCAAATTCTGGAGTCCACTTCTGAGTTTCTCCAAGAACTTTGTACAGTTGAAGAGCTCTTTGTTCGTTTTTCCACTGTTGAAGACGATCACGTCGTCTTTCTTCTGAAACCGATTTCAGAGAGAGTTTGAGAGAACTTCCGTCCATGCGGCTAGGCATGACCTTGCAAATCAGGCGTTGGCCTTCTCGGACAAATCGGCGAATGTTCTTAATCCAACCACTAGCGATTTCACCAATGAAAATAAATCCGTCAACACCTTCGTATTCATCAAGAGTTACATCAGCGCCGTTTTGTTTAACGGTCTTGACAGAGACAACAACAAGTTCTCCCTCTTCAGGGTAAACGAGGTCTGTTGACATGGAGGCCTAGCCTCCTCATCCCATTGTCTCTAAGACGGTGCAACCAACGAGGTTTGCTTTTCCACCTGAAGGATTTGTCAGAGTAGCGCCACAGACACCACAGGAGATTACAGTTGTTGCTCGTGAAAACAAGATAGACTCATTTCCACAGTCTTTGCAGGATACTTTGATGAATTCGCCGGACATTTTTTCACCTCATCGATCAATTAGTTCGAATTTCTTTGCACGCTTACATGGTGCATAATGCGCTTTACCTGTTTCAGTACAGCGATAAAGAATGTTTACGCGCTTGGTTGGCTTTTCTCGGCCATCTGGCTTTGGACGTGGGAAACCACGGTATCCACGCATTACCTTGCGGAAACGGCGTTGACCCCAGCGAAGCTCGGAAGCTCGCTTCTTCTTGACACGCTCAACAGTGTGAAGAGTGTGCTTACCAGCAGACGGACTATATCGCTTAATTTGACGAGGCATCTTAACCATGTCTTCACCTGAACGTCTTGGCGACAATCGACGGGTATTTATTGCTGTCGTAAGAGAATTCCAAAGCAATACGCCCAACAAGACGGAAAATTGCAGCGATATTGATAAGTCTAATACCATGAACTACGCTCATGCAAGACGAAATCAAAGCGGCATTGCTCCTTTGGATACCCCTCGCAATTGCATCCCTCGGCATTGCCATGCAATTTCGCCGCCAGCATGCTTTGCAAAACCTCGGGAAAGGGTTTCTTATTCTTGGTGGAGGTTTCTATCTTGCTTCATTTCTAACGGTTCCAGAATCACCTTCCGCCGCATCTTCAGCATTAATCGTTGCAATCCTACCAGCCTTGTTGCTGATTTTCATAGGATTGTTTATTGCAACATTCTCTGGCCAAATTCCCGTTCGGCGCTTCAATCCGAAACTTAGACCACTTGGCCTTCTGCTGTTCATTTGTGGTCTTGCCCTACTGGAATGGATGAATTGGTATGAATCGAACTGGTTGCCATCTCTCCTGTGGGAAGGTGAAACCAACAAATATTGGCTTATTTTCCGGCCAACATTTCTCTTAAGCATGAGCAGTATACTGCTTTGCGGATCCTTTGTTGTCAAAAATATGGGTGAGAATCGAAACGATGCTTCACGAAACCTGCTTATTGTGGGTGCATTCTCGTTTGTATTCCTTCTACTTGGACTGTATACCGACAACGCATATGCAACCACAAGTCAATTCAGCACGTCGCTTTGGCTAGCAACAAGCGACCTGTTTGGGATTCTTGCCGGACTTGGACTTTCCATCATAGTGTTTACTTTAGCAATATGGCAATATGAGAGAAAACGCCCAGGCACAGGCGATTTATCCCCGCCTTCGAACGAACAACTCGATTCCGCCGCCGAAGTTATTCGTAAAAATCTAGGAGGTGAGGAAAGTGAGTGAACCTCCTAAGCTCCGCGTAATACTGATCGCTGGCTTCGTACTCATATTACCAAGCTTAGTTTTGGCAATAGCGAGTAGTTCATCAGATGCAGATGTCTCAAGAGGATTCGCTCGGTTTGCAAACGCATTCCTAACGACGTATACACTAGCATCAATCTTTTTCATTGTAAATATGTTCAGATACTCAAAGAGCAGGGACGAACCAAATGCACCTTGGGTAAGTATGTCTTATGCAGCAGCATTAGGAATTCTGGCATCTGTCCTCCTCACGTCCCAAGGAGGATTGTTGTTGGAAGACAACAGTGGTAGCAGAGCTCAAATCCTAACCAATGTAGTGCACTTTATTGTCACAGGATCGGCAGTATTTATCTCTGTAGCCATCATGATCTTTGTCGTATTTGTAAACATCACTTCACGAAAGCAAAGCAAAGATTGAACGATTTGTCAGGTTACCCCCCTAGCGTTGCCTTGATAAGGAGAAGGCAGGTGGCTTCGACATCGAGGTGAGTATATGTCAAAGGGTACACCATCAATGGGTCGTCGACAAAAGACAACACACATCCGCTGCAGACGCTGTGGAAGAAATGCATATCACAAGCAGAAAAGTGTCTGTGCATCATGTGGATATGGAGAAACTGCTCGCATACGCTCCTACAGTTGGAGTAAGAAATCTCACCGTCCTAAGGCTTGATAATCAAGCGCAATAAATACAAAGGCGCCGCGACTGTCTCGGCACAGGGAATCACATGTGCGGTATCATCGGAATAGTTGGACGACACGGCTCGCACGTGAATCAAGCACTCTATGATGGCTTGACTGTGCTTCAACATAGAGGTCAAGATGCTGCTGGCATCATGACCGAACATAACGAAAAATTCAACCTCAGAAAAGGAAACGGACTTGTTTCTGACGTATTCTACAAGCGACACATGCAAAAATTGCTTGGGCATGTCGGCATTGGCCACGTCCGATACCCCACCGCTGGTTCTTCATCCACCGCAGAAGCTCAGCCGTTTTACGTAAATTCACCCTATGGGTTGGCCTTAGCACACAATGGAAATCTAACCAACAGCGAAGAGATACAAAAGAGTCTCATCGCTGAGCATCGAAGACATGTTAACACCACAAGCGATTCCGAAGTACTGTTGAACCATCTCGCCGTACAATTAGATCTACAGAGCAATCAAATGAGCATAAATGGAGAACCGTTCCTTAACGTTGATGCTTTCTTTGATGCTATTAGTGACGTCAATGAGTCTGTTCGAGGAGGCTATGCTTGTGTTGGAATTGTCAACGGATATGGGCTCTTTGCCTTCAGAGATCCACATGGAATTCGACCTCTCGTCTATGGAAAAAGAGAATACGATGGAGGGACTGAATGGGTTGTTGCAAGCGAATCAGTTGCAATAACTGCACTCGGATTTGAAATTGTTTCAGATGTCAAGCCTGGAGAAGCAATATTCATCTCATCATCGGGACACTTTTTCGTGAAGCAATGCGCAGAACCTCGTCCATTCACACCCTGTATTTTTGAACACGTTTATTTCGCTCGCCCAGATTCAACAATCGATGGAATCTCTGTATATCAAGCTCGCTTAAACCAGGGTGAGCGCTTAGCAGAACGATTGCTTGAACAATGGCCAGACCATGATATCGATGCAGTAATTCCAGTTCCTGATTCAGGTAGAATCTCTGCTTTACAAATGGCAAACATACTCGATGTCCCTTACCGGGAAGGGTTTGTCAAGAACCGATATGTTGGTCGCACATTCATTATGCCAGGGCAAGAAATGCGAATGAAGTCGGTTCGCAGAAAGCTCAATGCAATCCCAAGGGAATTCAATGGCAAAAATATTCTTCTTGTTGACGATTCAATCGTTCGTGGAACCACAAGTGCTCAAATTATCGAAATGGCAAGAGAGGTTGGCGCTGCTAAGGTTTACTTTGCATCCGCTGCACCTCCAGTACGCCATCCAAACGTGTATGGAATAGACATGCCTGCTGTTGATGAATTCATAGCTAACGGGAAATCCATTGAAGAGATAAACCAAACAATTGGCTCAGATCGTTTATTCTACCAAACCTTGGAAGACTTAGTTGAAGTAACAATGCGGAAAGGATGTGGACTCGATGGATTCGACAGTTCATGTTTCGATGGCGAATACATCACTGGCGATATTGATTCAGAATACCTTGAGAAGTTGAGATCTGCAAGGAATGATGCATCAAAGGTTGAAGAATCAATGGATGATGAGCGTAGTATCGATATGCATAATCACCAGATTTGAGCAGAAAAAGCATCAGGCTATAACCACCGAGCCGCTGGTTAAACCATGGTCCAAACACTTCCTTCAATCGATTCGATTCATATTGAAGAAAAAGTGAATGCCTTCTCAGTCAATGCCTCTGGCGACAAAGTACTGATTGGAGACTGCAAAGGAAAGGTGTCGCTTTATTCTCTTAGCCAAGATGGACAGCATCTTGAAAATACATTTATCTTCAGTTCATCAATAATTGAAGTCATTTGGCATAATGAAAAATTCTTGGTAATCGATGAAGTCGAAGGCGTTCACATGTACAACCAAAACGGAGATGTTCAGTGGACGTTCGATCTTGAGGCAGGTGGGGCAAAGGCACACATTCAGCAGCAGATTGCTATACTCGATGGCATCGGAACTCTACGATTCCTAACCTTTGACGGTAAAGAGCATCCAGAAAATTATCGGCAAATCATCTCATTCGAACCTCTACATGATGGTTTTTTACTGCTAACCGAGCAAAGCCAAGTTAAGAAAATCAATTCTTCGTTTGAAGAAGTATTCTCACGAGAGCAGCGAGGAGATATTGGAGAAGATATTGTCAATTTTGGACAGGGGCTGAACTCCACTTGGTTCGTGGCAAGAGAGGGGCACGCATTGGTTCCTGGCGACGAAGAAGCCCTTGAAATTGAATTCTTTAACGGAAAAGAACGAGTATCTCGATCGGAAATAGCAGGCCGAATTCGGACCTCTTCCACCAGAGGCGGAAGTCAATATCTTGGATTGGATAACGGTTCAATTGTTCATGTTTCAAATGAATTTGGATTATCTCAAGTTCATCAATTTCCTTATGCAATACGATGCCTTGAATTAACTGAAAAGCATTTACTGGTCGGAACATGGTTCAATATTTATGGCATCAATCTGATTTCAAATGAAATTGATTGGACAATTGAACACAAAGGATTAGTTGAGCGAATTATTACCGACAAAAATCAAACTTTGATGCTCTTTTTTGGCGAAGATCAAAACGATTGGACTGAATCTGAGCCTGTTGGAGTCTGCAACATCCATCAACAACCAGTTGAAGTTGATGATTCGTTTCTACAAGGATGGTTTGAAAAGGAAGTTTTCATTGCTGAGACAAATCCAGAGGTTGTCTATAGAAACGTAGATGACTTTGAATCTCTCTTATCGGAAGGAGAGCGAGAGATGTTAACTGATTCCGACAGAATCGATGAATTTGCATTCGATGCACTTTCGGATGCTCTCAATGAGATTAGCCAATCCATCGAAGATATCGATGAAGAAGAAGGTGATGATTTGTTGAGTATGCTTCACGAATCAAGTGAACTCTTCATACCCCCTTCAGCTCATGCAGGAGATGACCAAACCTATGTGCTTGAAATGGGAGATACATCGATGATTCTGACTCTTGATGCATCGAATACGAATGATCCTCAAAACAATGTTGTTCGATGGTCATGGCTTGATGCAACTGGAAAAGAGATTGCAACTTCTCAGAAATTGAAAGTTAAACTTCCTATAGGTACGCATCAATTTGAATTACGAGTCGAAGCCTCAGATGGCGTACTTACAACAGATTACGTCCAAATCACAGTCCTATCCTCAGGCTCATGAAGGTGAAGATGTTCGCACAGACATGGGCGTCCAATCTCCGCTGATTGAGAACTTCTTAGTTGGTCCACTGCAAATGCGGTGTTCAGTTGTAACGGATGCACAAACCGGTGATACCGTCATCATTGATGGTGGTGATGAACCTCAACGTCTTATTGATTGGATAGAGAATTGTGAAGGCGACGGCCCCAACTGGTCGACGCACTCGAAAGAAGAAACACAAGAAATTCAACGAGATGTTGTGGCTTTGTTGAATACACATGCCCATTTTGACCATAGCGGACATATACCCACCCTCAAAAATCATTACAAAGTAGACTGGTATCTTCACCCAGACGATACTTTCCTTCAAACGTTAGCAAAAACTGCTGCAGTTCGATATGGAATTCATCTTCCAAACCCTGCCATTGCTGATGCTGAAATACAGGATAATCAAATTTTGACACTCGGCTCTCTTGAATTTGAGATTCTTCATACGCCAGGGCACACACTTGGAGGTTGTTGCCTTCGTTTACTAATTGACGACGACGACGACCATCTGTTTGTTGGAGACACACTGTTCGCAGGATCGGTAGGGAGAACCGATTTAGAAAACACTGGAGGTGATTTCAATGTTCTATCAAACAGTATTCGAACAAAGTTGTGGCCGTTGAGACCCGAAACTATTGTCCATCCTGGCCATGGTCCCCTCACAACAATTGGCCATGAGAAGTCAACAAATCCATTCGTAGGTGATTCCGCTGGCGAAAGCGGAACTTTCACATTTGGAAAATACGCTTAACCAAGCATTGCAGAAAGTGCTTCTTGGAAGACAGGCAATGCCTCTTCCCAAGTTGCTACAATTCCATAGTCTGCATGTTGGAATATTGCAGCATCAGCATCCTTGTTGATTGCAACAATGTACTTTGATGAACGCATTCCTGCAAGGTGTTGAATAGCACCTGAAATTCCAACTGCGATGTAGAGATTTGGATTTACAGTTTTGCCAGTTTGACCAACTTGCATTGAGTGAGGGATTTCATCCCATGTGTCAACTGCAGCTCTGGACGCTCCAACAGCTGCTCCGATTGTGTCAGCAACTGCTTCAAGATGAGCGAAGTTTGCAGGTGAACCCATTCCTCTTCCACCGGAAATCACAATATTTGCTTCAGATACATCGAGACGTGTGCTTGCACGTTGCATGATTTCTTGAACTGCTGTTTTGACATCGCCTGATGCATCAACAACTGAAACTTCAGAAGACCCATCATTCCCTGCAGAGTCGAATACATTTGCCCGTACAGTAATCACGGCATCTCCTGAAACAGAAACGGTTTGATTTGCTTTACCTGAATAAATCGGAGAAGTCAGGTTTATGCCATCAATTGCAGTAACATCTTGAACAACTGAAATATTTCGTCGTGCTGCAAGACGTGCTGCTACATCCTTGCTTCGTGTTGTAGCAAGACAAAGAACAGTCCCAGAGGGAATCGCACTGTCGAGAGCGCTTGCCCAGCCACTGCTATCATTTCCACCAAAGATATCTGACTTTACTGCGATGATCTTTGAAACTCCTGAAAGAGACTGAACTGAGTCAGCAATTGATGCGTCCGAGCAAGGAACCACAAGTGTCGGCTCTCCACCATAAGCATGCGCTGCTGTTACGAGTTCTGCGGTTGAAGGATGGATGGTTCCTTTCGATAATTCTGCTATTACAATCATATTTGTCATCTTATTCACCTCATAGTACATTTGCTTCATCACGAAGAAGTTGAACGACCTGCGAAGCACTTGCTCCGCCTTCGAATGTTTTTCCTGCGGGCTTTGCAGGAGGCATTGAATGAGAAGCGATACTGATTGTTGATGATGGGGCTGAAGCGCTCATGAGTTCCACTTTCGCTTTCTTGGCCATCATGATTCCCTTGACATTTGGCTTGCGGACTTTGAAATCGCCTTTGTCGCATGAGATCACAGCAGGAAGAGCAATGTTGACTTTCGCAACGCCAGTCTCAACCGGCATTGAAGCAACAATCGAATCTGTGAATTCAGCACCAATTACATTTGAGGCATTTCCCCAGCCGAGTCTTTCAGCAATTCCAGGGCCAGTGGAGCCCGCCCCTGTATCCGCAGCAGATTTACCGCAGTAGACAACTGTAGCGCCCAAAGTTTGAATTGTTTCAGAAAGAATGCTTTGAAGTGCATTTGAATCGAGGTCAGACCATGAATCATCCCAAACGCGCACGATGTTATCGACACCGATTGCCTTTGCGTCTTTGAGTATCTTTTCTGAACCTGGACCACCGACTGTCACAGCGGTAACAGTACCATCTGTGGCATCTCTGTGACGGATTGCTGTTTCGATAGCAAACTCGTCGTAAGGGCTCATCACCATCTTAACTGAAGAGAGATCAACACGGTCTCCTTGAACAACTATTTTTGCATTCGTATCAGGGACTTGCTTGACGAGAACAATGATTGTAGGCATCTGTATCATTCTTCGGAAAGAGGCTCGATTCATGAAGATTGGCTTTGCGCCGTTTGTAAATTAGATTCAAAATCCAAAGCCATAGGAATCTTTAGAAACCGTCTGCTAAAAGGGAAATTTCCATGCCAGATGAACGAGTATTTCCCGGACCCTCGCCCGCACAAGCAGACACGCTAAATGCTTGGAGAGAATTATTTGAATCCAAGCACAGCCAGGACTTTACAGCACTAAAAGGAACGGATTGTCTTGAGCAACCTATCTTCCCGTTTGTAGTCGATCACAGAGATATTGATCAAGACGATGTGTTGAGTCTTTATTTCAACGAAACGCCTGCTGATACGATCGAACTTGCAAATGAGGTTCTTCGCACAATGGTTGCTGAATACGAAGTAAGCGATATACGTTGCATCCTTCGGCCCCTTGCTCTCCCCTCTGAGCGAACAAAAAGCATCTCGTCTTTGCGGATGAGAAACAGAGGTAAAATTGTAAGTTCAATTGTACGAATTAAAGATGTAGGGCCTCGACTAGGCTATCTGCAGGAAGCGCTCTATGTATGCGCCCGATGTGAATCAAGAGAGATTATCAAACAGAAAATTGCCCGAGAGAGAAAACGTCCAGAAGGACCATGCCAAATTTGCTATGAGAAAGCTATGGAAGCCTTCGAAGGCAAGGTACCATACGGAGTATATGAACGACTTAAGAATTCAATGAAACTTACTGCGGAAGGCTCATTTTACAAAGATATTCAATATTTGTCTGTTTCAGATATCGATGATTCATCAGGACAGCCAATATGGGTGGTCATCGATGATGAGTATGTAGATGCTTACAATATAGGAGATACTGTCAGAATTAACGGAGTCGTCCAGATTGATCCTGTTCCAGATAGAAATTTCGTAAAGGATACGCGACGTATTCTTCAAATCCATGCCTTCAGTATCGAAAGCATATGAACGGATTTCAAGAGGTTATGCTTAGCATTGTCTCGTAAGATTCAGGATGTTCTTCAAAGTGTTGAGCAATTGAATCCAACCCGTTAGCAACACCTTGGGCCACACCCATCTTCGCATCGAAAGGATGGATTGTACCATCCTTTACAGCCTGCTTGAACTGTTCGAGATTATCCCAAGTACTGGGCTCCCCAAATTTCGGATTTGGCGTAACAGTAATTGAACCAAATTCCGGTAAAACAACATGCTCTGCTAGTTCGTAAACAGGTGAATGGTCATCAGTAGGGTCAAGATACGCTTTCTTCATCTTCTTTTGCACCAGTTCAAGTGTATCATGCAGCAAAAGAGCTCCGTTAGGATTCGATTTACTCATTTTATGATCGAAGGAATCCATTCGTACACCAGATGCCTTCAATGAGGAGAGGATAGGGGTGTGAAGACAAGTAGCCTTTTTCCAATTCCATTTTGAAGCCATGTCTCTCATGAACATGTGGGCTTTTCGCTGGTCCATTCCACCAAGTGCGACATCAATTCCGAGTTCGAATATGTCTGCAGCCTGCATTGCAGGATAATAGAATTTAGACAAATCATGATCTGATGACGCTTCATCACGCCCCATGATGGTGAAGGTTTTTCTTACCATTGGAAGTGTTGCTCCCTTCGAACATCGAAGCACTCTTGCCCAATAATCGCCTGAGTCCATGAGTGTACTGGCCCAAACAAATCGCAGTTGCCCCGGCCCTTCGCCTTCCTCTGGATAGTCAAGAAGTGCACGGAAGGTCTCTTCCATATACACGCCTGTCTTCTGAATATCATCCATTCGGCCACCAAATTTGTCATTGACCCATGCGTGCCAATCAGCAAGGAAGATCAGGACATTTGCTTTTGCTTCGAGCATACGTTTGAGTTGAAGTGAGAGAACCTTCCATCCAATGTGGGCTTTACCACTTGGTTCGAAGCCGACATAGCACCGGATGATGCCATCACCAGACATCGAAGTTTCGTCAGCAAGACAATCCACAAGGTGATTAATACCAACGCATTCTTCAACATCTGATACCATTAGGCAGAGACGTTGTCGTTGCTCTTCATTTAGTTCCTTGATACGTTCGTATTTTTCCTCGAAAGGAGATAAGAGCGTATCGACGTCCATGTTCCCACCTCAAACAAGGTCCGTGAGTTTCTTCACTTTACCTTCTGACGGAGGAGTACCTGCTTCAATCATCTTTTCGATTTCTACAATCATAGATTCTGCAAGATCAATTGTTTCCTGAGTTACTGTTGAACTCATCTCGATCGACTTACGAATCATCTTGATACCAGATTTAGCCTTTGAAAGTTTCTTTGCATCTTCTTTCGCTTTATCGCCACGTTGTTTAGCAGTGTATCCTGTTGCTTCATCAAGGAATGCAGACCATTTCTTGCGACTTGCTAAAGCAGATTCACGACCACCGTCTTGAGATAAAAATGCTTCAAGATCAGAACCCTTGAGTTGTGCGACATCCATCATCAGTTTACCTTGATCTGTGTAGGAACCTTTGATAGAGGAAAGAAGGCCAAATGATGCTTCAAATTCACCATCAGAATTTGCTTGAACATTATCAAAATGTTGTGCTGCTAACTTTGCAAGACCCGCATTTCCACCAATCGACTTTTCTAAACCACGCTTAACTGCGAATCGCTCCATGTTAGGCCATCGGCAGGTGCCTCATAAGTCTCGCGAAAGAGAAGCCACCTCATGCGGGGGGTTTTTTTGTGTTAATCACTGCGCCAACTATGCGCAGGGTAATGGCAATAGTGCTGATAGGGATTCTTCTGTTACCATTAGCTTCTGCTTCTGATGTCAAATTATCTGAGTTAACTCCACTTAGTTCTCAGAATCTTGCCCTGAATGCAGGCGACGTATCCCCTGATGGAAACACTGTACTGGTAGTTGGTTCTGATGGATTCATTCATGGCATTTCTGCGAATGAACCAGGAGATCGTGATAAGGACATTTCTATCGATAGCGGTCGAAGCGCATCTTTCAATGATGTAGCCTGGCATCCGAACGGAGAAACGGCACTCATTGCCGGTGAATTAGGGGCCGCTCTGCGATATGTACACTCTGACCAGACAATAGAAGCCTTGAATGGTGCAACAATTGTCAACGGAATAGAACTCACAAATGTGGAATGGAGAGCCGGTGGAGACCTTGCCTACTTTGGGGCAAAAAATGGTAACATTTACAGTTTCAATGAAGGCGAAGGCCTTTCCGAAATAGAAGGCAGTATGAATTCGACAGTTACGGATATTGCCTGCCATATTGAACAAAATATTTGTGTCATAACAACCCTAGAAGATGGTATAGGAGTCATTGATAGAACAAGGGAGTTAACATGGATAAGCGGTACTTCTAACCAAGCATGGATGGCGATTGATTGCCCCCAATCTGCACTCTACATGTGCACTGGATTTGCGAGTGGAAGGCAATATCTTTCTATTCGGCTCGACATTGAAGATGCATCCAAATCCACAGGAGATCTCGACGGAGATGGTGAAACTGAATCTCGTCTTCTTGAAGACGGAGACAGTGATTTCATTAAACTGAGCCGTGGATTTGACGGGACAACACTCGTTCATTTGGCTCCTATGGAATCTGTTCGATACGAATTGAAAATAAATGAAGTGTTTATTCATACCATCTCCGAGGATTTAACAGCATTCAATCCAACAATTGCTGGAGAAAGCATTACTCTGCTTTGGGAGAAAGGACAGAACGACGGTTGGATGCTCACAAACACAGGAAAAATTGTCCAAATAACGCCTGATGAAACCACACCCAGCCTCGGAATTATGGAAACAATTGTTTTCACAGCCGTGGCGATTTCAGTCCCTGGCGTCATCATTGGTTTAATTTACATGAATTCTCCATTTTTGCAACGGAAATACAGACAACTGCGTGGCTTTGATAAGAAAAAATGACGATTCATATCCGCGTAGAGGTCGTGCTAAAGTTCATCAATTGCTTTCGACCACGCCCAAATAGGGAACGACATGGAACCATACGAAGGAGTCGACTTTTACGACATTGAATCCTTACTCACTGAAGAAGAAATCATGATCCGCGACATGGTTCGTGACTGGGTTGATGAAGAAGTCATTCCGAAGATCGAGCACGCATGTGCGGAAGGAATTTTCCCAGATGAATGGAGAGTTGCACTTGGAGAGATGGGTGTTCTTGGCGCTCCTTTGAAAGGATACGGTTGCCCAGGGCTTTCGTATGTCGCATACGGACTTATTTGTCAAGAACTTGAAAGAGGAGACTCTGGACTCCGATCCTTTGCGTCGGTCCAAGGTTCACTCGCAATGTATCCAATCTGGGATTTCGGAAGCGAAGACCAGAAGAACAAGTATCTTCCAAAGATGGCAAGTGGCGAATACATCGGCTGCTTCGGCCTTACCGAGCCAGATTACGGCTCCAATCCAGGAGACATGGTCACAAAAGCAGAAGACATGGGAGACCATTACCTTCTCAACGGTGCAAAAATGTGGATTACAAACGGAACAATTGCTGACGTTGCAGTTGTTTGGGCAAAACTTGACGGAGTCATTCGTGGCTTTATCGTCGAGAAGAATGATGCAGGATTCACTGCTCCGGAAATGAAAGGAAAACATTCATTGAAGGCATCGGTCACATCCGAACTTGTCTTCCAAGATTGTAAAATTCCAAAAGACCGCATACTTCCTGGCGTCAAGGGTCTAAGAGGACCGTTCTCATGCTTAAACAACGCAAGATTCGGAATTTCATGGGGTGCCCTAGGTGCTGCAATGGCTTGTTTCCATAGCGCAAAGACATATGCAATGAGCAGAATTCAATTTGATCATCCTATCGCTTCTTACCAATTGGTTCAGAACAAACTCGCATGGATGCTTCGAGAAATCACCAAAGGACAACTACTTGCTTACCACCTCGGCCGAAAGAAGGACGAAGGAACATGGTTCAATGAACAGATTTCACTTGCTAAGATGAACAATGTCGATATCGCTTTAGAAATTGCTCGAGTTTCAAGAGATATACATGGAGCCAATGGCATTCTAGATGAATATCCAGTTATGAGACATATGGCAAACCTTGAGTCAGTCAAGACCTATGAAGGAACTCATGACATCCACAACCTGATTCTTGGTCGTTATATCACCGGAATTCAAGCGTTCACACGAACAGTCTGAATCAAATCACACGTTTGGAAGTATTCCAATTCGAGCTAAACCAGACCATACTGGGTCAAGGAATCGTGGCAAGAATCTGTGTCGGAGATAAACAGCTGCTGCAAGAGAAAGTTTCTGAACCTTTGAGAGACTAACTCTGCGAGTAAATACGTCGCCTTGTTGCTTCTCAATCTGCTTCAGAATTTTATCGTAAAAAGCGATCATGGCTGCGGGAGAATAACGAGTTCTGCGTGGAAGAAGCGGTAGGAGTTGACGTGCTTCTTCCAAGTAGGTTCTTGCACGCTTTGCATAGTGGTGACAGTATGGTTCCCATGATGAATTGAGAACTACTTTTCCGCCATGGAGGTCTTGCTCGCCAATTCCATTGTGTTCAAGTTCGTCGAGAGGAAGGTAAACTCGATCTCTCTCTATGTCTTCGCCGACGTCACGTAATACGTTTGTCAACTGCATGAAGATGCCCCAGGATTCGGCAAACTTTCTTGCACGGGGGTCATCGTACCCGTAAATCTCGATGCACATTAAGCCAACAACAGAAGCAACTCTGTAGCAGTAAACATAGAGTTCATCGAATGTTCTATAGCGATTACTGTAGAGATCGTCTTCCATGCCAGAGATGAGATCATCAAAGACACTTCGAGGAATCGCGTAGCGCTCTACAGTTTCCTTGAGTGCGAGGAAAACGGGGTCAGTACTGTAAACGCCTGAATAACATGTGGAGAGTTTCTTTCTAAAGAAGAAGAGTTGATTGATTTTATTGAGGTAAACTTCGTTGTCAAGAATGGTCGTTCTCTGTTGAAGCGACTCGAGTTGTTCTCGATATTTTGCCGCTTCTTGGCTCAACTCACCTTCTGCACCAGGGAATCGATCTGCCCAATCACCATCTGCGATATCATCTGCTCGACGACAGAATGCATACACAGCACACATAGCTTGGCGTTGTTCATCTGGAAGATACTTGAACGAGTGGTAAAAATTTCCTGCCTCTCTCTTGGTTAGTTCCTCACAGTATCTGTATGCGAGGCGATGGAGTTCAGCAGGAGGTTTGTCTGACCAAATAGGCGCATCCAAATCTGCGAAAGGATCCACCAGCTCATTTTCTTCACCGATGATTCCAATCATGACGGCTCCCTCTCGGAGAGCCTCCATTGCAGTCATGCTTACAGCCTTTACAGCATCTCTAGCAAGCATTACACCCGCCCTAAGGCGGTCGAGTGGGGTGGGGTTCTTTTTCGCTGTAACAGAACTCTCTGCGCCCCCCTTCAATGGGAAGAGAAGGTCCAAAGGTTTGCGGCGTTCCAGCATCCTAACCAGTTCTCCCTCGCGCTACTTCCTTATGAGCCCTCCTCTCCAAAGTTCAATCTAGACGGTCCTATAATAAAGAAGTAAATAGTTACTTACAAAGGCGCTATTATTCGATTCAAAATCACTTGTCTTTGTTCTTCTCAAGTAGCCGGACCACCCCTCCTGGGATGATGAGAGCACGTAATAACTTCCTTGCATAGGATTTTATTTCATCCCGAGTAACCTTGATTCGTTCATTAGAATCAAGAATATTCCCTGTCCTTAGAAGAGTCACAGTACGCTGCCCTATCAACACAGGCAACATACAGGATGCCTTGAGGCGAAATTGCTTGTCTGGAAGCATTCGGATGTAATCTGTTGCAGCTTCAAGATGCACATTGGTTAGATCGAGATATGAATCGTAAAGCGGGCGAAATGCCTCAAGATTTGAGTCACCTAGGATATCCTCCGGCGATAATCCATGCTCTGCGAGTGCTTCACGAGGAATGTAACATCTTCCAAATCGCAAATCCTCTGGAATATCTCGAAGGATGTTTATCATTTGAAGTGCCTTACCGAATTGAATTCCCTTTTCAAGAAAAACTTTCTCTTTTTCTGGAGACAACGTCATCAGATGGGCGAGAGACATTTTGCTCCAAAAGGTACCAACACAACCTGCAACTCTGTACGCATAGTCATCGAGTTCTTCGTTTGATGTGAGTGATGAAATGCTGCCACCTTCCTTGGCAGGTCCAAAGCGCTGAAGATCGAGTACTTGCCCGCCTACGATTATTTCCAAGCATTCGAGAATTCGTTGGCGATCACCTTCTTCGTATTCACTTAATCCTTCAATGACATCTTTAGCGTTCAATAGAAGTTCTGCTTCATGCGGATTGGTTTGAATTTCCGCAAGGTCAGTGAAATCTGGTAACTTTGTTGTACGTCCTTGTGCTACATCGTTGTATTTGCTCAGAAGATCAAGCAGAACATCAGTTTCTCCGTGTTTAGAATCTGCAATTGTGTCTGCAAGTCTAGCCAAGAGATAGAGTAAACCTATCTGCCCACGTATCTTTTTTGGAAGATATTTCAGTGTCGGGTAAAACGACCGCGATGTTGTTTCGAGAAGTTTGTCGATTTTAGCATTGATGAGTACTGCCATTGACTCCTCTCCTGTTCGAGCCAACCTACCCTTCCGCATGAAGATTCGTGTTCTCACTGACTAATTTTCGTGCTCATAATACAGAAGACTTTAGATTGAAGGGGCGGTACGTCCGTATAGGTGAGGAGATGGACTGTGGTTCTTGCGCTGCAATGATTCCAGATGACAGTATATTCTGTCCTGAATGTGGGTCTCGTCAAGAAATGTCCAGAGCTGGCAGTTTCTCGGCCGTCGGTTCGACGAGTCTCGGAGGAGGAGAAGCTACTGGCGGACGGGGTTTCGGAGTCGTCTCAGGAGAAGCTGTTCGCCAACAAAGAGATACTCAACAACAAGGAATGCCTCAAGGAATTCCAGCCGATGTCCTTCAGCAAATCGCATCGGGGATTCATCAACAATCAAATCTCCCTCCAGGTGGCCAAATACCACCTCAGCAACCATCTCAATTCCCGAATCAAATGAGTAATCAATTCCCACAAGGCCAACCATTTGGCCAAAATCAACCGGTCCAGATGCCTCAGGTTCAACAAAGAAGTGATATCCCTACACAACCGAAGGGACCTACTCTCGGCAGCGGAGCACTACCAACTTCAAATGTAGAGCCACAATTAGGTGGCACCACAGTATCAAACAATCCAGCAGCATCCCCAACAGATGCAATGGTAAATCGATTGGCTGAAACAGAACGTGCTGTGAAAAACGAACGAAGAAGCCAATGGCTCAATATGAATCAATCAAGTGCAACTAATGTTCTTGCAAATCTTGGCGCAGATCTCCCTTCGCATCTCAAAGATGCTCAAGGGATCACCCCTGCTGCTGAAGTTATTGCAGGAACAATGGGCCAGAGCTCGCCAGATGCGCCAAATGAAGCACTATTGAGACGTATGTGCGAAGTTGCCTCCCGACGAGTCGCTCGAAAACGAGGCGTCGCTGTTGAAACACCAGAAGCAAAAACTGTAGATGGCACATTAATCGTCAACCTAACGTATGTCGACGATGGCAGAGTTCTCGACACTCCTGAAGATTTAGAATCTGCATTTGAGCATGCAATTCAAACAGAAGTGGCTTTGAAGGGCTTTGACATGGATGTTAAAATCGTTTTATCTTGCATGAAAGATGGACTGGTCAGCACAATTGGAGCAAGCGAAGAACCAGAAGAAGAGATGTTCGCCTGCGAAATCTGTGATGGCCTCGTCAAAGAATCTGATCCAAAATGTCCGCACTGTGGAGCCCTCTTTGAGGAAGAAGATGAAGAAATTCAAGAAAAACCATCTCGTGGAGGACCACCTGGACC